>Ga0310694_10000163_pt1 | contig 98736 bp, 83 predicted proteins | sample 174DNAGHGhighgp2_FD_203884 | JGI IMG/M metagenome (GOLD analysis project Ga0310694, IMG submission 203884) | Sheep rumen microbial communities from Palmerston North, Manawatu-Wanganui, New Zealand - 1742 DNA GHGhigh gp2 (v2) (version 2) | ecosystem: Host-associated > Mammals > Digestive system...
TGGAGTTTAAAAAATATTCGCTCCAAGGATCTTGCAACTTTAGAGAAATTAGGATTTGTACCTCAAAGAGCTGTTAAGATATCTTGATTAAGATTTTTCATATCCGTAAATAATTGAATGATTGTGTCAAGAATAACAATATTCATCCTTGACTTACATAATAATAAATGTTATGATTTCATAGATGAATAATAACTGTGGAATACATTTGAAAAGAAAAGTACGAAATGAGGAAAGAAAAATGAAAAGAATAATCTCAGTCCTGACGGGACTATGTATGTTCACGGCATTCCTGTGCGGACCCGCGGCAATCACCGCATATGCACTTGACACGCGAGAGGGTTGGGTGCGTGTCACAGAAAAGTCAGGAACCTGCGGAGATAATATAACATGGGTACTCGACACAAACGGGACACTGACCATCAGCGGATCAGGAAAAATGTATGACTATGACAAAGATAACCCGACTCCCTTTTTAGGTGACTATTATCCGTACATTAAGAAGATTATCGTTCAGGGTAAGGTGACTCATATCGGGGACAGAGCATTTGAAAGCTGCTCTGATGCAGTAACTGTGACACTTCCGGACAGTGTTACGAGTATCGGATATCGTGCATTTGCTGGCTGCTGCAAAATGACCAATTTCAAGATTCCCTCCAAAGTGACTGTCATCAATAACGAGGCTTTCCGTGGCTGTGATGGTCTGACTTCGCTGACGATCCCTGAAGGTGTGACAAGCATTGGAGAATGGACTTTCTCTGGCTGTGGTGGTCTGACTTCGCTGACAATCCCTGAGGGTGTGACAAGCATTGGAGAATGGGCTTTCAGTGGCTGTATTGGTCTGACTTCGCTGACAATCCCCGAGGGTGTGACAAGCATCGGAGAATTCGCTTTCGAGTCTTGTGAAAACCTGACTTCTGTGAGCATACCGAACAGTGTAAAAGGGGTTGAAACTCAGTGTTTCGGTTACTGCTCAAATCTAAAATCCGTGACACTTCCGGACAATTTAGAATTCATAGCGGACCGCGCATTCATGGAATGTACGAACCTGAAATCTATAAAAATTCCGGATAGTGTAAAATGGATAGGAGGTTCGGTTTTCAAAAAATGTTCCAGCCTGACATCTGTGAACATTCCAGCTAACGTGTATCTGATCGGAAACTGGGCGTTTGCTCAATGTCCTGGTCTTACAGCAATTAATGTTTCTGCAAAGAATGCGAAATATACCAGCATTGACGGTGTTGTCTATACAAAAGATAAAAAAGAACTGGAATTCTATCCTGGAGGCAAAAAAGGCGCATTTACTGTTCCGTCAACTGTGACGCATATTAACCAGTATTCTTTCTATGGCTGTATGGGTGTGACATCTGTTAAAATTCCGGATAGTGTGTGGAGAATCGAGGAATTTGCTTTCTGGGAATGCGAAAACCTGACCTCTGTGTTCATTCCGGATTCTGTGTCAGCGATCGATAAATGTGCGTTTGCGGACTGCACTAGTCTGCAGACAGTGAATATTCCGAAAGGCGAAAACGCCATCAGCAACTTTGTTTTTGAAGGCTGTACAAGTCTGGCTTCCGTGAACTTACCGGACACATTGATAGGTATTTGCAAGGGTGCTTTTTCAGGCTGCACGAGTCTGAAATCAGTGACGATTCCGGAAAGTGTGATAATGATCCAGGAATGTGCTTTCGAGAACTGTCAGAAACTGTCCTCCGTTACGATCCTGAACCCGGAGTGCCAAATAGCTGAGGGAAAAAATACGTTCGCTTCCCAGGGCGATTTTTTCATTGGAGTTTTTCACGGATACGAGGGCAGTACCACCCAGGATTATGCGAAGAACAACGGGCGCGGATTTGTTGCTCTCAGTAACCCCATCCCCGGCGACCTGAACAGCGACGGAAAAATCGATGTAACAGACCTTACAATACTTTCTGTCCATGTCCTCTGCAAGAAAGAAATAACAGCAGAAACGCGTAAGGCTGCTGACGTGGACAGAGACGGAAACGTAAATCTTACAGATGTTGCAGGACTCAGACAGTATCTTTCAAAGAAGATAGAGAAGTTCTGATCCAGTCTGGTATATTCATTTGTATCTTCCATTTTACTTGACTGGCTATATAACAAATGCTATAATTAAATCAGCAAAAATGTTATAAAGGAGAATTAGCTGTGAGGGATATTATTTCAGAAATCAGAACCAGATTATCTTTAAGTCAGGAAGAACTTGCAAAACTGATAGGGACGTCGTTCGCTTCAGTTAACCGGTGGGAAAACGGGCATTCGGTTCCTGGAAAAGCAGCGCAGATCCGTTTGTATGATATATGCAGGGAAAAGAAAGTTAATCTTGGAGAAATAATTCAGAACAAAATAAACAGATCTGTTTTATCAGCAGAATCAGATTCTGACAGGGTGATCCTTTATCACGGTTCAAAATCGGGGATAAAAGGGGAAATAGCACCTATAAGCAGAGAAAAATGTGATTTCGGAAAAGGTTTTTATATGGGAACTGATCCGAAACAGCCTCTGACACTCATAAGTGACTTTGACGATTCACATTTCTATATTCTCGGTCTCAATCTTAAAACCCTCAGAGTTCTTGATATAAGTCCGGATCTGGAATGGGCGATGTTTGTGGCCTACAACAGAGGCAGAATGGATGCTGCAAGAGGTACGAAGCTGTTTGAACGCTTTGCAGGAATGGGAAAGGACTACGATATTATCAAAGGAAGCATAGCGGATGACCGAATGTTTTATGTACTTGATAATTTCTTCCTCGGTAACATTACAGATGTGGCTCTGGTGAAAAGTCTGTCCGCACTGAAACTCGGAGAGCAGTACGTAGCTGTAACCGAGAAAGCATGCAGTCATATAAAAACAGAAGCTGAGATCAGTCTCTCATATCTTGAACGTATGTATCTTCGTGATGAGAGCGGTGCTAACCGTGAACGCGGTATAGAGTTTGCAAATCAGATCTGCCGTGATTACAGAAGAGAAGGTCTGTTCTTCGACGAGATACTATCAAAAGCAAAGGAGAGTGAACAGTGACATGGATCTTTTTCAGTTAAAACTCTGTGATATTCAGGGGCGGCTGTTTGAAAAATCAACTGCATACGCCAGCGAAAGTTTCATTAAGAAATTCATGCTGTCAGAAATGGCCGGACATATTGATTCTCCGTATAATAAATATCAGTGGATGGGAGAGGAGTATCTGCTCGAAGAACTGGCGGATGAAGAGGAGATTGAAACCGAAGGCGAGCGGTATGACAAGGACGTTCTTTACTGGATCGGATATATCTATCGTTACTGGGCCTGCGTGAGAAATGAGAAAAGCAGAAAAATATATCGCATAGCATCAGCACGGACCATGAAACGAAACTATCTGATGTTTCATACACTTGATCCTGAACTGGCTATCGACGATCTTATTGAGATACATAATCAGAGAACCCGTAAGTCTTAGGAGGCAGTAGTATGACTGAAAGAAACGATGTAAAAAAAGCACGCATCCGTTTGATTACGTATGCGTGCTTTTGGTATAAATAAGTTATTTCTCAGAGATCATCATTCGCATATAACGCGGTTTCTGCCAGCTGTTTTTGCAGCGTAAAGTGCATGGTCTGCGCGGTTGAACCATGAAGTATGGTCGTCGCCTGTACGAACCTCAGTTACACCGATACTGCAGGTGATGCTTTTTACAACATCAAATTCTGCTGATTCAACAGTGCTGCGGATCATTTCAGCGGTTTCATTAAGTGTTTCTCCTTCTTCACCGTATACTACAACTGCAAATTCCTCGCCGCCCCATCGTCCGACAACTGCGTTTTTGTCTGCGAGAGCACTGCGGGTTATTTCAGCAAGATGAGAAAGCGTAGTATCGCCGACTGCATGACCGAAACGATCGTTGACAGATTTAAAATGATCGATGTCAAGGATCATCAGTCCGACCGGAGAACCGTCTTTGTCAAACTTTTCAATCGCGTTACGAAGTTCAGTTTCTATACGTCCGTGGTTGAATACCTTTGTAAGTGAATCGGTTGAAACCTCGATTTCGTATTGATTTATCCTTTCAAGGAGAGCCTTTTTCTCTTCTGCAATGTTCTGTACCATGTAGACGAAACGGTAGTCGTTTTTGCTGTTTGTTTTCATACGGCTGAAGATGAGTTTGACCCATGCATGGATGCCGTCAAGATTGACCATCAGAACATCGAAAGACTGTACATCGCCTGGTTTGTAGTTTGCCCGGAGATATGCAGGATCCGATTGTTTAAGGAAAAGATCACGCTGGTTTTCACCCTCAGGTATCATTTTAGATATATCATCTCTCCACTGGGAATATGTCATCTGATAATTCAGCGGTTCGTTTGATATTTCGGTAAGGGCAATACTGCTTGTGGTATCGCTTACAAGATCGAATGCCATTGTATAAACATACATTTTATTCTGCATTGAATTCTGTATTGAATTTACCTTTTCTTCTGTTTCTTCTTCATTTTCCTTCATACTTTCATCAAGCTCATCGAGTACGAAAAGATACTGACCGTCATCTTTCATTGGTATAACAGACATCTGAACAAGATGCGGGATCTTATTTACAAGAAGTTTTATACGCTTGCTGTACTTACCTGCAAACTTACCCATGTTCGGAACGAATACGTTGTATGTATCCGTTATTTTTCTGCCGTCATCGTAGTGATGAAACCATAGAGTGTGAACAAGTTCAGTGTATGATCCGTCCTCAGACACAACATCAGTAAAAACACCCCTTCGTACAAGTGCGTGATATGTATCAGCGTTTTCATCTGCAACAATAAGCGCACTTACCGAATCCCCTAAATGTTTTAATGCCTGATCGAACGTGATCTCATTGATATTCTGCATTAAAAATCATCCCTTCTCATGTTTGTTGATAATCAACTATTAAGTGAAATATGATTAGTTAATTATATTTATATTATACAACACGTCAGTAATAAAGTCAACCTATAACGTATGAAAAACAAGAGGTGTCAGATTATATTCGGAACGATCCCGTGTTTGATGTGATTACGGTAGAAAACATTCACTCCGAAATAGAACATGGATGTAAACGGACGGATGAGGAAATTTCTTGTAAATATCGTCCGCTTCAGTATGCACCTGTAGGAGTAGACTTCGTTGTACAGATCCCAGTAGGCTTTTGTAAGCTGTTCCGGGGTCATGTTTTTCGGGTAGTGTACCGCTTCACATGAATTGTACGAGTACATATCAGTGTTATAGATGCGGTCCTGCTTTTTCATTTCATCGTAATACTGCGTTCCCGGAATCGGCGTTAAAATGTAGAAGCGCGGAACGGTTATATGGTTCCGTTCAACAAATCCGGCAGTTGCTTTTATCGATTCGAGTGTGTCGCCTTCCGCACCTACCACCATTTCCGTTGAAATGTCAATGCCGTGCTTTCGTATTGTTTCAAGCTGGCGGCTGTATCTGTCCGGATGTGCCCATGCTTTCTGCATGCCGACAAGACTTTCACGGCTTATACTTTCAAGTCCGAAACTCAGTACGTAGCATCCGCTGTCATGAACAGCATTAAGCAGTTCTTCGTCTTCAGCGATGTCGATGGAACACTGCGTCATCCATTTCATCTTCAGTTTCTTTATTTCATTACAGAGCTCCAGCGCGTAGTCGCGGTTTGAAAAGAGGTTGTCATCGAGAAGGAGAAACTGTCTGAAACCAAGTTCCTTTACCCGCTTTATATCCCTGATCACGTCAGGAATGCTTCTTTTGAGATACTGACCGTGGTAGAGACAGTAGATGGAGCAGAAACTGCATGTCTTCGGGCAGCCTCTTCCGGCCTGAACGGGGAGAAAGTTTCCTATTTTTTTGTTTAACAGGAGTTCATACCGCGGAAGCGGCGTTACCAGTTCGGTGAGTTTCTTCCGATATGTTTTTTTCAGCGTACCGTTCAGATAATCATTTATCATTTCGCCCCAGGTTTCCTCGGCATCGCCTATCATAACCGCATCACAGTATTTCTGAGCTTCCTCCGGCATGAGGGAGACCATATATCCTCCGAGGATAACAGTCTTTCCGAGTTCACGGAATTTTTTTGCAATGTCGATCGTTCTCATAACGGCATGACCCATGCTGCTGATGCCGATGAGTTCAGCATCGGTGTCGAACGGAACATTTTCGATGGTTTCATAGCACAGTTCCACTTCAAAATCATCAGGAGTGAGTGCGGCAAGAAGAGGGAGGGCCAGACCGACAAAGTAGAGCCTTTTCTTTTTTACAAGGTTGCCGTACTGATCGTATGGTGTAGGCTGTATGAGCAATATTTTCTTTTTCATTTTTCCCCCTTGTTTTATCAGAAACTGAAGAGGCGTTTCAGCCTGATCAGAAGTACCTTTAAAATAAACAGTGTGCTTTGAAAATAATTATTTTCACTGTAAAGCGGTGAGTTTCTGTTCTTCCATGCAAGCTTAAGTGACAGCCTGTAGTACTGGAATGTGAAAGCCGCGGTACTCATGTGTTCGGGTTTCAGAAGGCAGTGGAACAGATCCTGTTTTGTAACGTCGTCTGTAATGAGTTTTCCTTCGTATTGTTTGTAGACAGCTGATCCCTGCATCGGAGTGAATACTGAAACAGTTGGATTAATATCCTTCTCGGCTATCCATTTATAAAGCCGGTCGAAATCTGCTTTTTTCATACCCTGATGAACGATGAAAAGTCCCGCACAAAGGATATTGTTTTCACTGAGTATACGTATGCATTCAAGGTTTTCATCTGCAGTTGTGTGCTTGTTGTAGGATTCGAGTTCTCCGTCATCAGCTGATTCAAGGCCTACCATGACAAGAGCAAGACCGATACCGGCAAGTTCCTTCATGATATCAGCGTTCTTTGCTATAAAGTCTGCTCTGCCGTAGATGAGATATTTTTTATGAATATCTTTTTCCTTTATGAGCCGGATAAATTCCGTGAGGTATTCACGGCTTACGAGAAAGTTGTCATCGGTAATATGTACGTTCGGCACGTCAAGTGATGCGATCTCGTTTACAAGGCTTTCGGCGCTTCTGCATGCGTAGTGTCCGCCGTTACGGTTGGTACAGAAACAGAAACTGCATTTCATCGGGCAGCTGAAGGAGTTCTTGACAAGTGCGAGAGGTCTGAAGCAGAGGTAACGGAAATGTTTCCGGTTACTGTAGAAAAAGCTTCTGTCCGGAACGGGAAGGGATTCAGGGCTCTCATTCACTTTAGGATTTACTTTCCATGAGCCATCCCTGCGAAAACATATTCCCGGAATATCATCCGGTGAGCCTTTTTCCTCAATGCATTTTAATAGCTTTACAAGATTGTCAAGTCCGCTGAGATGATATAGATAATCGGCTTCCGATCCGAAGTAGTTTTCATAATTGATCTCCACATTGGAGCCGCCGAGTATCACTTTTATATGCGGGTCGTATTTCTTTATTTCACTGCAGAAACGTATCATGAGTTTCTGCTGGGTGATGTATCCGGTTATGCATACAACATCGGGTCTCTCTTTTTTCAGTTTCTTTCTGAGCGATGTGATGTCATATCGTCTGTCCCAGATAACAGCTTCATGACCGCTGTTTCTGAAAGCGGTGAAGAGATATTCCATTTCAAGAGGTTCGTGATCAACGAGATTGGTGAAACTGAAAATCCCGACAGTCTCAGGTTTGATAAGAAGTATTTTCATGGCACTATATTTCTTCAGAGCCGTTGCGGTATTTTCTGTTGAACAGATCAGTGATTCCGGCCCAGTAGATACGCGGATAGTTTACGTAGTAGAGAAAATCAAATTCCATTTTGAAAAGGAGCATCGGCAGTTTTGAAGGCTTTATTAAAATGCTCGTTCCGCCGGTGCGTTTGTATTTGTACTTGTACAGTCTGTCCTTGTTTTCCTCGTACATGGCAGTTCCTTTGAAAGGAATGAGAATGCTGAACAGCACCCAGATAAGTTTTTCATCGCGTATGAACCTGTTTATCGCCATGAAATCCTTATGTGAAAAATCGTAGTTTATAACGAAGAGTCCGACACAGACCATATTGTGCCTGCGCAGGATACTGATCGCCTGTCTGTTGAGATGAACGCTTGAATTCTTGTTGTATTTTTCGAGAGTAGTATCCTCGACGGCTTCCAGTCCGACAAGCATGTCACGGAAGCCTGCTTTGTAGATAAGCGGCATGATATCGCGGCACCGGACTATACTGTCAGCTCTTGCAAATATCATAAACGTCTTTTTGCATCCGAGTTCCAGAAGCTTTCTGCATATACGGATGACACGTTCACGGTTTACAAGAAAATCATCGTCTATAATGAATATTTTATCATTTTTTATACTCATTATCTCTTCAATGATCTCTCCGTCCTCACGTTCCCTGTATGTGCAGCTGTTGAACTGACGGGAAATGCAGAATTTACACTGCTGCGGACATGAGAAAGAAGTTTTCATTACTGAAAAACAGCCCTTTGCAAGTACGCGGAACTTGTCTTTGTTGTCATAGAAATGGCTTCTGTCCGGAAAAATTCCGTAGCTGTTTACCGGTTCACCTTTCGGATTAGCCACCCATTTTCCGTTCAGACGAAATGCGTGACCGGTGCAATTTTTCATAACCTCAGGCCTGAAATCGCCGCGTACAGCTTTGCGGAAAGAATCAAGACCGTTGTCGTATGAGAGAAAGTCTATACCTTTTTTCATGAAATCACGGTAGTTGATTATAACTTCTGGACCTCCGACCATGATCTTTACCTTCGGGCGGGCGGCACGCAGCTTTGCTATAAGTTCAAGTACGTACCATGCAGTATTGGAAATAACGGAAAACCCGACGAATGTAATTTTATGACGGTCTATCTTTTCAAGAAGACGGCGGAAACGTCCGAACGGGCTTTCGATACCCTCGTCATGTATCCAGCATTCTCTTCCTTCAGCTTTTACACATGCCATGAGATATTCGAGACCGAGAGGCTCAAGACTGGCTACACGGGTGTCATAGTGGACACGGACAAATAAATATCTTTCCATATCAGAACCAGCCTTTCTTCATTGTGTCATAACCGGTACCGGTGAGTGTACGTGTCATGATCTTCGGGTAGGTGATGAGGTGGAGCGCATAGTAGCGGAGCATGAATTCGACGGATGACATGTTCTCGGGTTTTATGGTTATATGGGTTCCGTCAAGTCTCCATGACCTGAAGTTTATGAGCTGATCCCTGTACTCATCATATGCGTCAGTACCTTTGTACGGAGTGAAAATTCCGAAAACTACCCACAGAAGATTGTTCTCCTTTATAAACTTCAGAAGATTGTCAAAATCTTTGCGTGTTGCAGTATGGCTGATAACGAAAAGTCCGTTGCACGCAATGTGGTTTTTATGAAGATTGCGTATGGCTGCGATGTTTTCTTCTCTGGTAGTCTGCTTGTTGTAGTCGGTGAGCTGGTCATCTGTAATAGCTTCAAGACCGACAAGAATATCACGGAATCCTGCCCGGTAGGCAAGGGGAAGAACCTCCGGATGTTCAGCAAGGAAGTCGGCACGGGAATATGCCATAAAGTTCTTTTTTATTCCGCGTCTGATGACCTCGCGGCAGAAAGCTGTAACACGGTCTGCGTCGAAGAAGAAGGTGTCGTCTACAAACCAGATCCTGTCGTGTCTGATTTCCTGTATTTCATCGACAACTTCCATGATGTTTCGTTCAGTGTATTTTCCGCTGTTCATTTTTGTGCAGTAGCAGAAGCTGCAGCGGAACGGACATGAGAAGGAAGCTTTGCTGAGCGCGTACTTTCCTTTCATGAAGATGAAGTTCTTTTTAAGGCCCTTGTAAAATGCAGTCCTGTCAGGTTTTACGATGAATCCGTTCACCGGAGCCCCTTTTTTCTTTACAATCCATCCTTTGTCACCGCGGTAGCATATGCCGGTCTGACGGGAAAAAACTTCTTTGGTAAGCCCTTCAGTCCAGATATTTTTAAGTGTGGTAAGACCGTTATCGTGGTAAACGAGATCGGTGTACTTTGTACAGAAATCACGGTAGTTAAGTTCTGCTTCCGGACCGCCTACCATGATAAAAATGCCTGGAAATCTCTGCTTGAGCTGATACGCGCGGAGTTTTATATAATCCACTGTGTTTGCGTTTGAATTGAATCCGATGAAATTATATCCGCCTTCCTCAATGATCCGGCACATTCTTTCAAAACGGAATGTCCACGGATACTGAAATTCATCATGAATGCGGCATTCTATGTTAAGTTCATTTGCAAGTCCTGCGAGGTATTCGAGTCCGAGCGGTTCAAGATTTGCAACTATTGAAGAATATTTCGGCCTTATAAGAAGGACTTTAAGCTTTTTTTCTGCCTTTTTCATCATCTGCCTCCGATCAGTTTTTTCCAGTACTGAGTGTTTACTTTTGCTGCGCCCCAGGTAAGTTTGAGCGTGTCGTGAAGTCCGTACTTCTTTATCATATACCATGCGCTTACAGGATTTGCGGTGATTTTATAGTAGAGCACCATGGTGTACCAGTAATAGCGTCGTACTGAGATCTTATCAGGTTTTACGACAAGATGAGCAAGATCCCATTTTTCGTATTCATCTTCCCGGACAATAAAGCGCGGACGGTATTTTTCATAAAGTTCCGTACCGCGCAGAGGTGTCAGCGGCTGCAGATTTACAAACACAAGGCCGAGTTTTTTTATCCAGCGGTAAAGTGCATTAAAGTCTTCCTTTGTCCAGTCCAGTCCGAGAATGAAGGTGCCGTAGCATTCAACACCGTACTTTGACAGTATGCTTACAGCTTTTTCGTTTATATTAACATTGGTGCGCTTGTTGTAGTCATCGAGCTGACGTGAGTCGCATGATTCGAGTCCGACAATGACTGCACGCAGACCAACCTGCTTAAAGCGCCGGATTACATCTTCGTTGGCTGCAATAAAGTCAGCTCTTCCGTAGATGAGATATTTTTTCTCTATGTCGTTTTTTTCGAGCATATCGCAGAACTGAAGTATACGTTCACGTCCCACGAGAAAGTCATCGTCAACGATGTATATCTCGGTTTCCTTTATCTGAGACAGTTCATTTACTATATCGTCAAGAGGCCGTGCAAAATATTTGTCGTCCATGATCTGACGGCAGAAACAGAATTTACAGTTGTACGGACAGCCGAATGAAGTCTTGATAAGGCTGCAGTTACGATGAAACATGTAGTAGTAATGTTTACGGTATTTACTGACCTTGTTTCTGTCCGGATAGAGGTAGGGAAATGTAGTTTCCTTTTCCGGAGCCGGTTTGTCCCTGTGATAAATGCAGTCTATATCACCGGCCTGGGTCTTTCCTTCGAGACTGTCAAGTATTTCGGTAAATGTACGTATACCGTTTGCACGTATGATGAAGTCAACGTATTCAGATTCAAAATCCTGCGGGTTTACTTCTGCGTGAACACCGCCTATTATCGTTTTTATACGGCTGTCGCACAGTTTGACTTCGCGGGCGTACGATTTCATTATATTAACATGCGAGATATATCCGGTTATACCCACAACGTCAGGATGAAATTCCTCCACGAAGTACCGGACACTTTTCTTTTCTATTATCATGTCAATGATCCGGCATTCGTGTCCGGCAGCTTCAATGTTTGCAGATATGTATTCGAGTTCAAGCGGCTCACATATCATGACGTTCTGAAGTCCGATCGTTTCCTTGTCCGGTCTTGGCCTGAAAAGCAGTACTTTCATAATTACCTCATTGATTTCTCCGTCGTTCAGAAAAACTGACCGTGCGGAAGTTATTTGCTGAAAACCTTGTAATCAGGAAACTCGTATCTGTATTCGAGAATGCGTTTTCCTGCCATGGCAAAAAGATTGAGAAAAATATTTGTGTGATGAGCGCAGAAATAGCGTCTGTTAAGCAGGGCTCCGAACCTCAGCTTTGTTGTTTCCGAAGTCTGACCGAAATCAACGGTACGGCATCCGTTCTGTATTGCGTATTCCACGATCTTGAAGAGCATAAGGAAGTAGAGATCAGCTGTTTCATAACGGTAGTCCATGCCGCAGAGCATGAATACCAGCTCACTGCCGTTCTTTTTCAGAAGAACGAATCCCGCCGGTTCGCCGTTTCGTAAAAACAGGATCCTGTCGCCCTGCACATGGTCAAAGAATTCTTTTTCAAGACATTCGAGTTTGTATTCAGAACGTTCAAACGTCTGAAGATAGAGCGGATGAACATCTGTGCTTCCGTCATGGATCAGTTTTACAGTTATATCACTGCATCTTTTCAGTGCCAGATTTATACGCCTTCTGTATGCGCTCCTCATGGAAGCAAGATAGTCGTCAGTACTTTTGATATTTTCCGGTATTGTCAGCACACACGACGGAAGAGTTTCGCCGTTTGCCATGCCTCTGACTTTAACCTGCCTGGGAATATTGAGCACCAGCTTGCATCCGCGTATGGTCTTTATGTATTCAAGCATCATTTTAATGTCGTTTGTTATGTATCCGCCTGTGCTGAGTGAACAGGGAAATGCTATCGTCTGGATGTTCATGAAAAATTTAGCTTTTCCGAACGTGAAAAGATCCATGCGGTTAAGATACATGGTGAAGAAAGCGTATTTTTCACCGCATTCCAGAAAATAATATTTCTGCGGCAGAGGATTGGCTGTTCTGAGAAGAGTAAGCATTTCCAGCGTGAAAGGCCACGGAAGCTCCGATTCCGGAAAGTCTTTTCTGATGGCATAGCTTTTTCGCATTATTCCGAATATTTCCTCCGGAGACTCACTGATGCTCACTTTCATGTCATTATACAATGTCTTTTTCATATACAACATATTTTTTATACGTTTCATCACAGAGTGCCTTGCAGAAACTGTTTGAGTCCGTGTTTTCATCGAGTATCCAGGAAGTTTCCATCTGTACGCATCCCTGTTTTTTCATTGAGTCGTAAACGTGTTTTATAAGTGCCATCGGAAGTCCGGAAGACCGGTATTCTTTAAGTACTCCGTATTCCATTACCTTGCCTGTTCTGATGCTCTTGCCTTTAAGAAGGTTAAGGAAAAAATGTTTCGTTCCGAATGCTTCACCCGGGGCGGCAAGTTCGTTCCAGTCGGGATACCACATGATAAAACCGACCGGTTTGCCGTTGTGATAAGCGAAAACAAGAGAATCCTCCTTCATGAACAGGAAAAGAGTTTTCAGCATTTCGCAGTCATCTTCATAGCTGCGTTTATAGTAGTAGCGGTGTTCCGTAAAGCATGAGTTGTTAAGATCGGTATAGATCTTTGCATATTCGGTGAACCTGCTTTTGTCGAAACAGCGGAATTCGTATGAACGTTTGAGTTTTGCGATGAGTCGGTCAAAACGTTTAAGGCGGTCATCGAGCTTTGAAGTGAAGTATGAACTGAGTCCGGTCTCGCTGCAGCCAAGACTGCGGAAGTAGTCGTTATAGTAAGCAGGATTGCCCGGGGATGAGAAGGAATTCTTCTTTTCAAAATGGGAATCAAGAAGGCCGAGTCCGTAGTTGACATGGCCGTAAAGACCGATGACGACCTTGCTGCATCCGTGTTCCTTTCCGATTTTCTCAGTTTCACGGACAAGCATTTCTGCTGCGTCAGCTCTGTCAGGCAGAGATTCAAAAAAACAGAGCTGTATGTATTCCGGAAGCTCCTTTGTATAAGCTGTGATCCCGCAGCAGATTATCTCCCCGTTTTCAGTTACCATGAGGGGACAGACGGACATGTTTTTTGTGAAATTCAGTTTCCCCGAGAAGATCTCCTTAAGCATATAGTAGTTGTTGTCAACATAAATACCCTGACCGGAATACAGCTTTTTCCTGAAGTCAAGAAGCTTTTTCTGAAGAGCTCTGCTGTCTGCTCTGATAACTTCCGTCATCTTTTCTGTCCTGTCAGTTTTTCAAGAAGAGCACTCATTTCTCCGACTGTATTCAGATGACGGTATTCTTCTTCTTCGATCTCGATCCCGAATTCCTCTTCGGCAATGCACAGAAGGTTCATAAGGTCGAAGGAATTCAGTCCGAGATCTGTCTTGAAGTTCATTTCCGGTGACAGATCATTTATTCCGTACTCTTTTGAGAGCAGTTTTTTTATTTCATCAAACATACAGGTTTCTCCTTATCTTTTTTGAGCTGTTTTTTTCAAATCCTGTTTTCATTATTTCATGTTCGTCTATATGCATGTAATCAGGAAGCTCAGAGTTTATACGTTTTATGTCTTCAGAAAGCGTCTTTCCGTCCTCGTTTTCCTTTAAGACGATAAGGGCTTTGAGAACTGTCGCTTTTCCGGAACGTGACGGGATCACAAGTGATTCTGCAACGTACGGCAGCTTTGCGAGTTTTGCTTCAAGATATTCAGGCGGAACATTTTTTCCGTTTTCAGTTATAATGAGATTTTTTTTGCGCCCCGTTACGAAAATTACCCTGTCTTCGGTATAGCCGATATCGCCTGTGGCAAAATACCCGTCATGCATACAGGCATCAGTCGCTTCTTTGTTTTTGTAGTATCCGAGCATAACGTTCGGACCTTTTACAAGTATTTCACCGTCATCTGCGATTTTTACATCTATGTTTTTCATTATGGTTCCGGCACTTCCGGTTACGTTGTTTCCGGTTCTGCTGACGGCGATGGTAGGGGAGCACTCGGTGAGTCCGTAACCGTTGAGTATGGTAATTCCCAGATCTCCGAATTTGTCAACCAGATCGCTGTTAAGTGCGGCACCGCCGTTTACGACAAGCCGCAGCCGTTTGTTTATGAAGTTACCGAAGAAGATATGCCTTAAGTCTATTTTAAATTTCAGAAAGAATCTGCTTACTGCGACCATGCGGGCAAAAGCTTTTTCCTTTCCGCGGCGTTTTATCTCACGCATAATACCGTCGTACATTCCTTCTATGACCATAGGAACAGCCCCGAAGAAGAAAGGGTCGAAGGTTTTGATGTCACGCATAAGGTACTTAAGCTGAGTGCACAGACAGAGTGTTGTCCCGTTATAGAGTGTTGCGAGCATACACGGGTTGAATCCGTATGTGTGGTTCATCGGAAGAAACGCCAGTGTCGGATTTTCCAGGATGTTGTTTTCAAGTGTGCCGCGGACGTTTACAATAACGTTATACTGGCTTAGCATGACACCTTTTATGTTTCCGTCTGTTCCGGAAGTTGAGGCAAGCACTGCAAATCTGTCCTTGTCAGTGCCTGAGGCGCTTTTAAAAAATTCCGTAACAGAAGATTCTTTTTCCAGAACTGAACGCAGTTCAGTGTCGGTATTTACTTTTGTTACGGATGTATCATGTATTTTATCTGCTGTTTTGTCAGTACAGAAGACAAGATCTGCATCAAAGTCGTCAAGGCATTTTAAAAGTGTTCCGGAGTCGAGTTCACGGTCGAGCGGAATAATGACATTGTCAAGAACTGCAGCAAGATAAATAACAATGTATTCATAGCGGTTTTCGGAGACGACCGCTATGTGTTTGCCTGAATAACCATTTTCCCGGAACCAGCTGTACAGCGAAGCGACGTGTCCGGTAAGCTCCCGGTAGGTTATATCAGTAATTTTACTGTCTGACATAAAGCGGACGGCGATATTGTCAGAACTTGTTTCGTACCGTCCTTTCAGCATTTCATAAAAGCTGTCATAAATGACTGTATCAAGATATGGATAGTCCAATAAAGTATCCTCCGTGGTGTCGTGAAAGAAATCATTTGCTTTCCCTGTTATTCTATTATATAATAATATTAAAAATAAGTCTATCTTTTCTGTGCAGAAAATAATATGACTTATGAAATGAGGTATGAGTATGATAAGAGATGAGATCACTGAAACCCTTTTTAAAATGCAGGATATAAAATACAGGGAATTTCAGAGCAAACTGATTCCGCCTAAAACTGCTGATGACATGATCGGCGTAAGGACTCCTGAACTTCGGAAGTATGCAAAGGAACTGCTTAAAAGGGAGGACGTCGGCGAATTTCTTGCCGGACTTCCGCACAGGTATTTCGATGAAAACCAGCTTCATGCATTTATTATTTCGGGTATGAAGGATTATGATAAATGCATGGAAGAACTCTGTCGCTTTCTGCCGTATGTGGATAACTGGGCTACCTGTGACCAGATGTCACCGAAAGTTTTTAAAAAGCATCGTCCGGAGCTTTTCAGGCAGATAAAGAAATGGATAAAATCGAAGGACACCTTTACCGTAAGGTTTGCAGTCGGTATGCTGATGGAGCATTTCCTCGATGAGGATTTTGACACCGGATATCCGGAAATGGTTTCAGAGATCCGGTCGGATGAATACTACATCAACATGATGATCGCCTGGTACTTTGCAACAGCTCTTGCAAAACAGTATGATTCTGTTCTTCCATATATCGAAGAAAAAAAGCTGGATAAATGGACACATAACAAAGCGATACAGAAGAGTGTCGAAAGCTTAAGAATAACACCGGAACAGAAAGCTTATCTGAAGACACTTAAATACTGATTCCGATATAAAAAAGCAGCGGCCGTCCCTAATGAGGCGGCCGTTGTATTATCTGCGGAAATGCTGATTTATTCATAAATCAGCATGGGGGTCCGGGGCGAAGCCACGCAAATCCCACCTCCGGAAATCCTGCTTCACCGGATTTCCAATTTAATCATTGTTTCCTTATATACCAGACTGATTAGTAACATAATCAGTGTACTGTGTTATTACACTGTCCTTTTTCGCTTTTGGCAGTATATACGTGCTTCCGTCAGAGAGTATAACCGTTGCTCCGGTGATTCGCTCGATATATTCCGGATTGACAATAAGCCCTCTGCGAATTTCTATAAAATTCTTATCAAACGACTCCGCCACCCTTGAAAACTTGATGAGTAAACGTTCTGTTTTTTTGTTCTTACAGTATATATTGGTATAATGGCGGTCACTTTCAATCTTAATGACATTTTCGGGATAGAATATACGGATGTTTTTTCCTGAATTCAGCACAACGGATGAGGATGAAGGTTTGTTTATCCGCATGGTCACGCGGCTGAACGCCTTTACTACTTCTGCTTCAGAGCATGGCTTCACAAGATAGTCGATTGCCTGTACTCTGAAAGCGTCTATTGCGTGATCAAGGCTTGTGGTGACAAAAATGATCTGCGTGTCCGGAGACAGTTCCTTCACGTTTTTTGCTATATCCACACCAATCTCATTTTCAAGATAAACGTCCTGAAAGATCAGAGTGTAAAATGTGCCGCTTTTTATGCTGTCTATAAGTTCGGCTCCTGTACTGAACCAAAAGATTTCAATTTCATCGGTAATGTCCATAAGCGAAAATTTTATCATTTCGGCATCTTTTTTGCTGTCATCGCATATCGCTATAAGCATACGGGAAACTCCTTTTTGTATCTTTACTATTGTAGTAACCGCAAAAACCTTTTATGCGTTCTCTATGAAAACGCTGATTTATTCATATATCAGTGTGAGGTCCGTGGCGAAGCCCGGCAAATCCTACCTCCGGAAATCCGGCTTAATCAGTGTTTCCCTATAATTATACCATATTTTTTTTACTGTGAAAATTCCATGCACGAATTATTCTGTTTAATGCATGAATTTCCACTTGCCGAAGCTTGATTTCTATGATAAAATATTAATGTTACTTTGCATATCTGCAAACTATGTTTGCTGGCTGTATGCCGGCTTAAATCAAAATACAGAGGGGATTGCATATTACTGTGAATCAATATCCGTATCATATATGGGAAACTGTTCTGTGGTCATTAGTAACTTCGTTTCCGTTCATCCCGCTGGTATTGTATACATTCAGAGGGCACTGGCGTTTCGGAAAAAAAGTCACATTTGCATTTTCCGGAATCATTTTGGTTGTTCAGACGATTCTCCGCGAGATACAGTTTTATATGGTATCTGAATCATACAGTTCGTTATGTGATATGATAATAGCTGTTTTCTATATCCTGTTTATTTTCATTGCGCTGAAAGAACATATCGGAAAGCTGATTTTTACCGTTCTTGTTTTAAGTAATCTCGGGGATTTTTCAGTTTACTGCGGAAAGTTTCTCGAAAACCTGTTTTTTCCGGAATGTGCGAAACTTCAGTATCACTTTACATATCCTCTTTTTATGATGCTGATACTGTTAGTCGAGCTGCCGCTTATTTATCTGTTTGTATTCCGGAATATCTGCTCACATGACGCAGCAGAAAATGATACGGCAGATCACGAAAATATCGGAAATTATCTCTGGCGGTATCTCTGGATAGTTCCTGCAGTCTTTTATTTAATAGAGGCACAGTTTTTCTATGCTTCACATCTTCAGGGGTTTGAGAGCTTTATGAGCCCGATAAATAATCTGTATTTGCTTATTATTGACGTTGGTACGGTGATCATTTACCGTATTATCATCCAGACTGCTGAACTCTACAAAAGGAACACTGCACTGCTTACGGAAAATCATGTTCTTTCGATACAAAGACTGCAGTATGACAGCCTGAACGAACGTCTTGAAAATATGCGCCGTACAAGGCACGATCTGCGTCACCACACAGCACTGCTCAGACAGATACGCCAAAGCGGAGATATTTCCGCACTTGACGAACTTATAGATACATATACTGAGGAGAACTGCCTTGATCAGCCGCTGGTCTTCTGCGAGAATGAAACTGTAAATATCGTGCTGGCGTTTTATTCTGAAAGGGCGTATAAAAACAATATCGCATTTTCCGTGAAAGCCGATATTCCGGAAGATATTTTTGCCGACAGGAAAGACCTTGCCGTATTGTTCGGAAATCTTCTTGAAAATGCAGCTGATGCATGTACGGAGGTCGAAGACGGCAGATTTATCGACCTGACTTCCACATATAAAACAACGAGTCAGGGCAAACACAGCCTTTCGGTCATCATAAAAAACAGCTTTGTCACAGCGCCGACAAGAACCGAAAACGGGCTTTTCAAATCCACCAAGCACGTCGGCGAAGGCATCGGAACCGGATCTGTAGAGATCATTTCAAAAAAATATGACGGCACCTGCTCCTTCAGACCGGATGGCAGTGTATTCACTGTTTCGGTGATACTTTATGAATGATCTTATTTGAAAAGTGCGGATTTACCGTTACAAAGTCAGACAAGGTAAATGCTCCTGTCATCGATCAGCTTCCTGTTACTATAGAGTGCAGAGTTCTGAAAATAACAGAGGAGTTCAATGAGTGCATCGTTACAGGTGAGATAGTCGGAATAAAGGTCGATGAAGATGTTATAACTGAAGACGGCAAGGTGGATGTAACCAAGGCTGGTTTTGTGGTTTATGATACAGTAAGCAAGTGCTACAGAGCAGTCGGCGACAGCGTTGGTGCTGCAAGAAGTATCGGAAGAAAGTTTGAATAATAAATACGGCTTCTAGGTTCGATGAGGCGGCCGTTACATTAATATAAAGGCAGAGGTTTTGATTAAACTTCTGCTTTTGTTTTTATATGGTTTCGTGTCATCCGTCCGTTTCAGAAAAGGTGTTTTTCATCACGAGTGATGAAAAAATGCTATTTATAATGCTGCCGAAGGCAGCGACATTTTAGTCTGAAAGAACTTAGTATCAGCCTTGTACAGATAATCAGATTATGGTATAATAATAGAAAATACAAGGAAAGGACAGAAATCATGGGAACATATTTGAATCCTGGAAAAAAAGCTTTTGAAAAAGCTGTTAATTCTGATATTTATGTTGATAAAACTGAACTGATCCGATATCTGAATTCTATTATAAATACAAAACAGCAATATGTAAGTGTTTCGCGTCCTCGCCGTTTTGGAAAAACAATAACAGTAGATATGATATGTGCATATTATGACAGAGATGCGGACAGCAGACAGTTGTTTTCTGAAAAAAAGCTGGCAAAGACGAGAGTTGCTCATGCAGGGACCAAGGAAATGTTATGGGATACGTATCTCGGCAGTTTTGACGTTCTTCGTCTTACAATGACAAAGTTTTTTAAAAGAAAGAAAACTGTTACCAATGCTCTGGACGATATGCAGCGCCTTGTTATCAGGGATTTAAAGAAAGCATATCCTGATGTTGATTATTTCGATGATGAAGATCTTATTCAGACAATAGATGATGTTTACACTGAAACAGACAGACAGATAATTATAGTGATCGATGAATGGGATGCCGTTTTCAGGGAACGTCAGAATGATAAGGACGGACAGAAAGAATATCTTGATTTTCTGCGTGATCTGCTGAAGGATAATGAGCACATAGCACTTGCATATATGACCGGTATCCTTCCGATAAAAAAATATGGCAAGCACTCTGCTCTGAATATGTTTGATGAATACTCCATGATGAATCCGATGCAGATGGCACCATATACTGGATTTCTTACGTCAGAGGTTGAAGAACTGACGGTAAAATACGGAAGAGATCTTGAAAGCATAAAGAACTGGTATGACGGATACAGGGTAAGTGATATTATACCGCCGGATCCTGATCATGAGATCTTACGTGAAACAGGTAAGTCGCCTGAAGGAAAGAAGTATGATCTTTACAGTCCGCTTTCAGTCGTAAAGTCAGTGACCACGGGCAGAATCAGTAACTACTGGAATAAAACCGAGACTTATGAGGCTCTTGCAGACTATATACGTAAAGATTATGACGGCCTTAAAGAATCTGTGGCACTTCTTATGGACGGTGGAAAACTGAAGATCGATACTTCATCATATCAGAACGACATGACGTCATTTACATGCAGAGATGACGTGTTATCGCTGCTTATTCATCTCGGATATCTTGGATTTGACGATGAGACCAGCGAAGTGTTTATTTCGAATAAAGAAATAATGGATGAATTCCGGGCTTCAACAAAGTCAGAATAAGGATAATATCCTTCTTGTTGGGATAAACTATGATAAAGATCTTCCGAACACAGATCCGGAATTCAAGCATCACAGCTGTGTGATCGAAAAAGCGTGATGTTCTCTTAACTATAATAAAATTATAAAGGCAGAGGTTTTTTGAATAAACTTCTGCCTTTGTTCTTTTATATTGGTATCCCGGTGTGTCACAAATGGTTTCTTTACTGTTGTGCATTCATCGGTTATAATGTAATCAGAGAGATGAGGTGATGACAGATATGCTGACCGGTCAGAAAATTGCAGAATTAAGGATAAAAGCAGGATTAACGCAGGAGCAGCTTGCAGACAGGCTGTATGTTACCAGAACGATGGTATCCAAATGGGAGAGGGGTATCTGCCAGCCGGACCGTAATACTATTCTGAAAATGGCTGATATATTTTCGGTATCACCGGATGAGATCATGAGTGTCGAAGATGCGGTAATAAATGAATTGTTTAAGCTTGTTTCGGACACTGACAGCAGGGATCTTTTTAAAGATCTGAATGAATTTCTGTCAACACTGAACAGCCGCGACAGAAGCGTATTTATCAGGCGGTATTACTATTTCGAGGATATCAGCGTAATTGCTGAAAACTACGGTATAAAAGAAGGAAATGTCAGGACTGTTCTTATGCGTACACGAAAGAAATTCAGAAAATACCTTGAGGGGATGATCAGATGAAAAAGAATGATTTACGTGATGCTTTATCTGGTATCGACCGTGATTACATAGCAGAATCTGATAATTTCAAAGCAGTTTCGGCAGATTTCAGAAAAGCGAAAAACAGAAAAGTTCGTACCGTTTCATCGGCTCTGTGCCTTGCTATAGTCGGGGCAGGACTGTTCGGAGCAGAAAAGGCTGGACTGTTCAGAAAAGATCTTCATACAGAAGAGATTCATGTTTATCCGGAAATCACGACTGAAATATCTTCGGAGAGTACCGAAACTGATACTGACCATGCTCAGAGTTTCTCATCAGATGGGAAGATATCAGATACAGCCGAAACACAGAATATTATCGGTTCAGACGACGAAATATCATCTGTCACAGCTATAAATGAAGGGGATAATACTGCGGTCGCAGACGGATCACAGATTTCATCAGACAAACAGGATGTTACAGTTGCAGAACCATCTGTAACAGAAGAAGACTGCTCCGGTGCAACGTGCATTTACAGCAAACTGGTTAAGAATACTGGATTGCCGGACATTGAGGGATATGATTCGACAGCTCAGCCGAGTCTTGTGGCTTTTGATATTGATATGTTCCATGAGGATATCACCCGTAATGATTCTTCCGTGGTCGAGGGTGAAATTCTCGATATGTGGGTGAATAACTACGAGTATTCCAATGCTTTTGATAAATTTGAACCGGACGGCGTAATGAATTATAAGCAGTCAACTGTGGCTTATAAGATAAAAGTGAACAGAGTTTTAAGCGGAGATTTTTCTGCCGGTGACGAGATAACCGTAGAAGACGTGAATTACCCGATTGACAGAATAGTATCAGTGAAAAAAGGCAGTACCTATGTTATCCCGATAATCAAAGGCGAAGGACTGCTGTATGCCGGCGGTGAAATTAAGAGCGGAAGCAACGTCCTTGAAAGCGAATACTACACATACTATCCGTTCCATCCGCAGATCGAGAAGGTTGACGGCGGATATGTAGTTCCGGACGACTGGAAAACACTTATCACAGATGAGTGTACGAAAATATTCATGGATATTCCGGAAGAAGAGATATCATATCCCGCATCGCTTTACTTCGTACCGGACAGCGTTTTCAATGAACGGATGAGTATTGTGCTGAATACGTAAAAGGTATTTATCATCATGAGTGATGATAAATATATAAATAGCAATGGTCGTCTCACAGAGGCGGCCATTACCTTTGTTTTAGCCTTGTACTAATAACTTGATTATGTTATAATTATTACATGAGTTCGCATTATGATCTGATAATTCAGAAACTTAAATAGCATTTAAACTGGTGAGAAAAATGGGGAATAAACTTAAAAACTTTACGAAAGAAGGACAGAAACTTCCGTTATTCGGAATAGGTCCGTATCTGATATATGGAACAGCACTGCTGAATGCACTGGTGATATTCCTTGCATCGTACATATTCAAAACCGGAATACTGGGCGGCAGTTTTAGATGGATTTTTCGTGTAATTGGTGCAGTTTTCATCGCAGCTGGATGCACCATATGGTTTCTCGGAGCAATGCGTTCCGGAATGGATGAGTGTATCACGGAGAACAAACTTAAGACCGATGGTATCTACTCTTTAGTCCGAAATCCTATGTACACAGGATGCTGGTTTACGATTATCGGCGTGTCATTCATGTGGCATAATATATGGTCGGTTCCGATGATTATTGTTGACTGGGTGATACTGACTGTAGTACTTATAAATACCGAAGAGAAATGGCTCCTTGATCTTTACGGTGATGAGTATGCAGAGTACAAAAAGCGCGTAAACAGATGTATTCCGTGGAAACGGAGCAGGTAATCGTATTTAAACATGGGGAATAACATCTGATGGCATCCTTCGGGATGCCGTTTGCTTTAGCAGGGAAATAATATTTTTTATAAAAGTGAACCATTTTCCGAATGTAATGTATGTTATTAAGTAAAGGGCAGGATTATCTTTATAAAAAAGGGGTGAGCAGGATGCAGAATAACGATCACAGGGAAGCGATAGAAATATATTCACAGATGATATACCGGCTTGCGTTTTCAGGAACCGGAAATGTACATGATGCCGAAGATATCACCCAGAATGTTTTCTACAAGCTTTTGAAATACAGAAAACAGTTTAACAGTGAAGAACATCGTAAAGCCTGGCTTCTGAGAGTTACGGTAAACGAAATAAAGCTGTTCAAACGTTCAGGGTGGTTCAGAAAACGTGATAGCAATGAACTCACCGAGATTACCGACGATACGGATCCTGCGATCCTTGCGGAAAACAGGATGGTTCACGATGCGGTCGTGAAACTGAAACAGGAGCAGAGAATGGTCGTCATGCTTCATTACTACTATGGATATTCTACAAGCGAGATATCGGCAATGACAGGGATAAAGGAAGAAACTGTACGTACAAGGATAAAACGTGCGAGGACGAAACTGAAAAATATACTGAAGGAGGAATTTGACGATGAGTAACCGTGAATTTACCGACAGAATAAAAGCTGCTTTTCCGGGCGGCGAGCCTTCAGATGAATTTGTTTCAAAACTCGAAAAGGCGGTTAAACCACGCAGAAAAATAAGATCATTTGTTCCTGCAACGGCGATAGTTATAGCTGTACTGTTGTTTGCTAATTTAGGTGTATATGCAGCGTCAGAAATCACCTTTAAGGATATAGTTACAGACCGTGTTCATGTCGCCAACAGTGAACTTGCTGAATCTCTGATTGGTTCGGTAAGAAACTTCAGCTTTAAAGTGTCCGATGATGATTACGCAGTCAGGATCCTTGGCGTTACAGGCAGCGATAAAAATATTATCGGAAAAGCAGAGATATACAGAACTGACGGCGAACCAGTAATAGATCATTTTGTTAAAACTTCAGAAGATGAAAAGCTGTATTCCAATCTTAGTATTAAAGATAATGCGTTGTTTTCCTCTTCGTCATCGCACATGGCAGGATTTGAAATCAATGAGGATGGAAATATTATTGTGGACTGGGATCTCAGTACAGACCACAGTCTGAACGGCAAAATTATCACAATGAGAGGAACTAACTTATATTTTGCCTCTGATGTGATGAAATTTGAAGAAGAGAATCATATGTCCGCTTCTGATTATGATGGTGTTATCCGTTTTGTGAACGAAGGAGAAAAAACAGTAAATAATGTTTCAGCGGACGATCTGGCTACTCTTACTTTAGAATGGTCATTTAGTTTTAAGTACGGTCAGTCGGCTTTTTCTATGAGCAGAAAGAGATGTACCAGATTTGATGAAGATTTCCGATTTATTAAAGAGGTAAATGTCTGGAGACAGGATGATAACAGTAGTGAAGATCTTGAAAAATTCAATACCGAGATCACTTGTGTACCGAAATCGATGAAGTTTTCCAATACCGGCGGAACGATAAAATTTACATACACTGATGATTTTGATTACGAAGGCTACATTTCCGGAAAATATGACTCGCCGAATGTACATGCCACCAAGTATGAAATGATGCTTTCACCGGAAAACGATATGTATCTTTTAAAGTCAGACGGAACACAAATCAATATTATGTTAGGATCAGGACACGGTGGCGGTGATGTCGGTGGTACGATGAAAATGACTTTTGACTTCATCTATTATGATCCGGAAATAAAAGAAGGTTCAAACAGGATATATACTGATATTTCAGACGTGGTTTCGGTGTATATCAACGGAGTAACTTATAAACTGAAATAGTCATTTGTCTGTCTCGTAAAAGGTATTATTCATCACTTGTGATGAATAATTATAAATAGTAATGGCCGTCTCGAAGAGGCGGCCATTACCTTTGGTGGAAGGCAAATCTGTAACAGCAGTTTATTATCTGCTGACTGGTAATCACTTTTATATAGTAATTGTGACAGGTGGCATATTTCGCCGCTTTATCGACACGATGTTAGTTTATTTTTGCAGATTTAGCGGAACAGCGTTGACTGAAAAATTGTAATATGTTATAATTTAATATGATACAGGCTGATGTTATTATGACTTTTTAACATTTTTATAAGATCAGTCTGTTTTTTACTGTAAACCGGTATGTGCATCTTACCGGCAATATAATAATACATGTGTTCGTAAATTCTGTTTGCGGTCACTTGTAAAGAAGGGCTGATAAATATGAAATATACTCAGGGAAAATATCTTCTTCTTGAAAAGAAAACTCTTGCGAAGCAGATATTTGACTTTACCATACTTTGTCCTGAAATAGCTGCGGCTGCCGAAATCGGTCAGTTCGTCAACATTCTTCCTGAGGGACATACTCTCAGAAGACCGATCTCACTTTGCGGGATCGACAAGGAAAAAGGGACAATAAGAATCGTTTTTATGGCTAAGGGAGAGGGCACACTCAAACTTGCTGATACACCTAAGGGTGCTAACCTTGATATAGTTGGTCCGCTTGGTCATGGATTTACCATGAACGAAGTATCCGGAAAGACCATTATAACAGGCGGAGGCATCGGTGTTCCTCCTCTTCTTCCGCTTGCAAAGCACTACGGTAAAAACGCAGTGGTAATACTCGGTTTCAGAAGCGCTGACGCAGTTATCCTTAAACAGGATTTTGAAGCAACAGGTGCTGAAGTGATCATCTGTACCGATGACGGTTCATGCGGCGTGCATGGCCTTGTCACTGTTCCGATGGCTGAAAAGATAGCCGGTGCATCACAGGTCCTTTCATGCGGTCCTATTCCGATGCTCAAAGGAGTAGCATCAATAGCTGAGGAAAAAGGCGTACCGTGTCAGGTTTCTCTTGAAGAAAGAATGGGCTGCGGCGTAGGTGCCTGTCTTGTATGTGCGTGCAAATTAAAGCAGAACGGGGAAGAACGTTTCGGACATGTCTGCAAGGACGGTCCTGTATTTGATTCAAAGGAGGTGAACTGGTAAATGGCTGATCTTTCAGTAAAGGTTGCAGGTGTGGATTTCAAAAATCCGGTTATCCCTGCTTCAGGCGTATTCGGATACGGACGTGAGTACGAGGAATTCTATCCTCTTTCAAAACTCGGCGGCATTGCGACAAAGGGTACCACAGGAACACTCAGAACTGGTAATCTTCCTCCGAGAATAGCTGAGACCCCGATGGGAATGCTCAATTCAGTAGGTCTTCAGAATCCGGGAATAGATCATTTCATAAGCACTGAACTTCCGAACCTTATAAAGAAAGATACCGTTATTATTGCGAATATTGCAGGTTCAACACCTGAGGAGTGCGCTGAAGTTGCGGCAAAACTCGATTCAACAGATGTTCACATGATCGAGCTCAATATTTCATGCCCGAATGTAAAGCACGGCGGTGCAGCATTCGGTGTCAGCTGTGACGGAGCAGCTTCAGTTACTAAGGTTGTAAGAAATGCGACACGTAAACCGCTTATAGTCAAGCTTTCCCCTAATGTTACGGATATTGCTTCAATTGCGAAAGCAGTAGAGGCAGAGGGTGCGGATTCCGTGTCACTTATCAATACTCTCCTTGGTATGAGGATCGACATCAACACATGCAGACCTGTACTCAGAAACAACTGCGGCGGTATGTCCGGTCCTGCTGTATTCCCGATAGCTGTACGTATGGTATGGCAGGTCGCAAATGCAGTAAAGATACCTGTAATAGGCATGGGCGGTATTTCATCAGGCCGTGATGCCATTGAGATGATGATGGCAGGAGCTTCTGCTGTTCAGGTAGGCGCCGCTGTTATCACAGATCCTTTCGCACCTGTAAAGATCATCGACGAAATGAACCAGTTCCTCGACGAAAAGGGTATAAAATCAGTAAGCGAGATCATTGGTGCAGTTAAACCATGGTAAGTGCGGGGATCTAACATGAAAATTATGTCAGTTGATTTCGGAGATTCAAGAACAGGACTTGCCGTATGCGACAAATCCGAGTTTCTGGCTTCTCCGGCAGGGGTAATTGAAGAAAAGAATTTTGACAGATGTATTGAAAAGGTAGCTTGTGCAGCGAAGGAACATGGTGCCGAAGAAGTTGTAGTCGGATATCCGAAAAACATGAACGGTACCATCGGTGAACGCGCGCAGAAGTGTGAGCTTTTTGCACAGAAACTTTCTGAACTGGTTGAAGTTCCGGTAAAACTCTGGGATGAAAGAAGCACAACTGTATCAGCTCATTATTACCTTAACCAGACAAATACAAGAGGCAAAAAAAGAAAAGCAGTTGTTGATGCTGTTGCAGCAACAATTATTCTCGAAAGTTATTTAGGGTTCAGAAAAAACTCAGATTTAAAATGAGTTCGAAAATTTAAGAGGACGGTTTTTATGAAAAAAGCGGTTTCGTTTTTAACATCTCTGCTCATGCTCTCATCACTGACAGTACCGTTTGTTTATGCTGAAGATGAGGCAGCAGGCGAAGAAAATACATCAGCTGCGGAAGAAGCTGGTGAAGAAATCAAGGAAGAACCTGCTTCAGAAGAAACTTCTGAAAAAGAAGAAGCTTCTGAAAAGGAAGAAAAGGATTTTACAGTATGGCATGTAAATGCTACTGCACCTGCAGAAGGTGAACTTATCGATGACAAGGAGAATAAGGAATACCTTTTCAAAGTTATCAATCCGGGCGGCGAAAAGCGCGGAGGCACAGACAAGTGGGATCTTCAGTTCAGGATCAGAGGATTCTCCATTGTAAAGGATCATGAATATACTATCCGTTACGCAATTTCATCAGATCATAAGGGAAGCTACTACACAAAGATAGCCAACTATGACTCAAAAGAAGTCGGTGAAGCCGTTGCCGGTGAAGTATGGCACAACCAGTTCGGTACATCCACGATAAAGAGCTATATTGACGGTGTTGTATGGGAGAATGCGGAAACTACATACAGCAATGCATGGAACAACCAGAATATTTCAAGCGGAGACACTCTCAATATAAGCTGCGATTTTACAGGTATTGCTGATATACCGGAAGCTGAATGGTGCTTTTTCCTTGGCGGTGCCGGTTCAACAACAGCTTATGACTGTTTCTCAGCCGGTACAGTTCTTCGTTTCAGAAATCTTGTACTTACAGACAACACAACAGGTGAGACTCTTGTAAGTGCATATCCGTTTACGGAAATAAAGGTTAAGGGCGATATCAACGGTGACGGTGCCGTGGATACTACTGACCTTTCACTTTTAAGCCTGTGTCTTTTAGGAGACGTAACTCTTGACGATGCACAGATAGATCACGCTGACTTTGACGGTGACGGAGTTTTCCATATCGCTGATGTCGCAGAACTTATGCGTTTCCTTTCAAAGAAGATCGACTCGCTCTGATTTTCGGTCTGATCAGTGTTCCTTTATAAACCTGTATGTTCATGGACTTGACAAACTTTGACTGTTATTGTATAATTGAATTATAAAAAAATCTAGGAAAAGGGTAATTATCATGAACAGAATACAGTCAATTGAAACAAGAAACCTCAGAAACGCAGAAGGCGGATGCGGCGAATGTCAGACATCATGTCAGTCAGCATGCAAGACATCATGCGGCGTTGCTAACCAGCCTTGCGAAAGCACAGGAAGAATCAGAACTATTACAACACGCGGCCTCAGAAATGCAGAAGGCGGATGCGGCGAATGCCAGACATCATGCCAGTCAGCATGCAAGACATCATGCGGTGTTGCTAATCAGCCTTGTGAAAGAAACTGATCGTTTCTGAAAAAACAAAGTAAATGACAGTCTTCTGTCGTTTGCAGATCATCAAAATACAGTAAGCCGAAGCCTTTGACTTCGGCTTTACTTACGTAATAAGGAGTATTAATGGTTCATCAGTATAAACTTAACGGATACAACATTGTTATAGACGTATACAGCGGATCGATCCATGTTGTGGATGACGTTGCCTATGACGTTATAGCGGAATATGAAGGAAATTCGAGAGAACAGATAGTTGAGAAGCTTATGTCTGTTCACGGTAAAAACGGTGTAACGGAAAAAGATATTCTTATGTGCATCGACGATGTTGAAAAACTGAAAAATGACGAGAGACTTTTTACTGAAGATATTTTTGCTGACAAGGCTTCAAAGCTTAAGAATAATTCAAACACTGTAAAGGCTCTCTGCCTTCATGTTGCACATACATGTAACCTTAACTGTTCCTACTGTTTCGCAAGCCAGGGCAAATATCAGGGCGAACGCGGTCTTATGAGTTTTGAGGTAGGAAAGAGGGCACTTGATTTTCTTATCGAAAATTCCGGCACCAGAAGGAACCTTGAAGTTGACTTTTTCGGCGGCGAACCTTTAATGAACTGGGACGTAGTAAAGCAGCTGGTAAAATACGCGAGGGAAGTGGAGAAAGATGCCGGCAAGAACTTCAGATTCACACTTACCACAAACGGCGTTCTTGTTGACGATGAGGTTATCGACTTCTGCAACAAGGAAATGCACAATGTAGTTCTCAGCCTTGACGGACGTAAGGAAGTTCATGACCGTTTCCGTGTTGACTATGCAGGAAACGGCAGCTACGACAAAATCGTTCCGAAGTTTAAGCATTTTGTTGAAAAACGCGGTGACAGGAACTACTATATGCGCGGTACTTTCACTCACTTTAACCCGGACTTTACTAACGATATATTCCATATGGCTGATCTCGGCTTTAAGGAACTTTCCATGGAACCTGTAGTCTGTGCCCCTGATGATCCGTCTGCTCTTACTGAAGATGATATCACGAAAGTGTTTGAACAGTATGAGATTCTTGCTAAGGAAATGATAAAAAGATACAGGAACGGAAACGGTTTTACCTTCTATCATTACATGATAGACCTTCAGAACGGTCCGTGTATTTACAAAAGACTTTCCGGATGCGGATCAGGTACCGAATATCTTGCTGTCACACCGTGGGGAGATCTTTATCCGTGCCATCAGTTCGTCGGTGATGAGGAGTACCTCATGGGTAATATTTATGACGGTGTTACCAATACAGAAATGCGTGAAAAGTTCAGAAAGTGCAATATCTATTCACGTCCTGACTGCGCTGACTGCTGGGCAAAGCTTTACTGCTCAGGCGGATGCGCTGCCAATGCCTATCATGCAACAGGTGATATTACCGGTATTTACGAGCCGGGATGTCGTCTGTTCAGAAAGCGTATCGAGTGTGCGATAATGATGCAGATCGCAAATGCAGATTTTGACTGTCATCAAAATGCATAAAAAGTACGATATAGATATTAACAATTTTTCATATAGGTAATTGTGCATAGAATTAACAGGGAATTTTTTATACCTAGTTTATATATGTTATTATTGACATATTCATACTAATAATATATAATAATAACAGATATTAAATTATCTCAGGAGGAAATAATAAAGATGAAATCAACAGGTATTGTAAGAAAAATCGACGAACTCGGCAGAATCGTATTACCAAAGGAACTCAGAAGAACTCTTGGTCTTAACGACAGAGAAAGCGTTGAAATCTACGTAGATCAGGACGCTATCATCCTCAAGAAGTTCAAGTCAACATGTGTTCTCTGCGGCGACAACGAAGATCTTCTTGACTTCAAGGGCAAGAGCATCTGCCAGAAGTGCATGAACGAACTCAAGAAGTAATTAAATTTAACAGTTCGCAGAACAGCAGGTATGGTTTTTTACTGTACCTGCTTTTTGTATATGCAAAAAAATAACAGACAGTGAAAACTGTCTGTTATTTTTTACACTGATTTAATTCCTTTCCATTTCATAAACAGGACTTACAAGACGTTTTTCAAAGTCGTCGTGCGGCAGCGGTTTATCATAGAGATAACCCTGAGCCATGAAACAGTTTACACTTTTGAGGAACTGTGCCTGCTGTTCCGTTTCAACACCTTCACAGATAACATCGTGATGCAGGTCTCGTATCATCCTGATTATGTTTTCTATCATCTGTTTCTGAAGATCGGTGTTTGCACCGTTTAAGAAGGACTTGTCAAGCTTTACAACATCGATGTCAAGATCCTTTAACAGTGACAGTGATGAATATCCGGTACCGAAATCGTCTATGGCAGTATGAATATTCTCGATTTTCATCTTGTTCACAAACTCTGTCATTGCTTCAAAATCATCATATCCGGATGATTCCGTAAGCTCGATCTCAATATATTTTTTATCTATGTTGTACTGACTGATTATTTCAAGCACGTCATCGGCAAATCTTTTGTTTTTAAGGTGAAGCTTTGAGAAATTTGATGATATTCTTACCGGTTCAATGCCTTTGCTTATCCACTCGGAAAGATCTTTACAGACCTTTTCAAAAACGTAGAAGTCAAGCTCGGTAACGTATCCTTCGTCTTCAAGTACAGGAATAAAGCTGAACGGAGGAATCAGCTTTCCGTCATGCATCCATCGTACAAGGGCTTCACAGCCGCTTAGCCTGTTTGTAGTCATATCGACCTTAGGCTGGTAGTAAACAAGGAACTCGTTATTTTTAATGGCTTTTGAGAATTTTGCGATGGTTTCTTTTGAATTACGTTCCTTTTCACTCATTTTCGGAGTGTACCATACGCTGCTTGTGTTGGAAAGCTTCTTTGCCTCCCTGAGAGCAGTACGCGAATTCTCAACAGCGTCCATTATGCTCATTCCCTTTTCAAGAGGACAGACGCCGCATCGTGAGTAGACTGTTACTTTCTGAACACTGTCACCGAATCGTACGTTCATATCTACCTGTCTTAAGTAGTCTGTTATTACAGGAATTCTGTCAGTTTTGTGAATGGCAATGAACGAATCGCCGTTTACGCGGGCTATGAATTCACGGTATCTCTTGCGTGATTTGTTTTTCTTGAGCTGAGCTGCGTATTCGACCAGGAGAGCGTCCCCGAAACTGGTGCCCAGCTGCTGGTTAAAGTACTGAAAGCCTTTTATGTCTATGCTCATTATAGCATAGTTCGACAGATTCCTGCGTATAAACGGCTTCTCACAGTAACCGAGAAAATAATCAAAGTTCGGTATCTGCGTAAGCGGATCAATGTTGATGATTTCATGAGAAAGTCTGAAGCTTATGATAAGACAGAATACCGAGCAGGCGATAAGAACGCATAGAATTATGAGAGCCTGCATATAAATAACTTTTGTATTTGTCTCAAGTTCATTTCTTACTTCAGACATATCATCTTGAAGCATGTTTTTGAAGCTGCTTACATTTGAATTTACCGTGTTAATGTAGTCAACAAGTGTGTTTTCCATATAATCGTCCACCTGTTCCGGTGTATCACTGTGGCTCATTGTAAAGACAGTTTCCGAATCAAGCAGGTAGTTGATAACGTTGGAAGCAATACTTTTGTACCGTATATCATATTTTGTGTCCTTGAATTCCTTACGGAGATCCTGGACTTCACTCATAAGTTGTTTCTTGACTTCCTGAGCTTTTATTTCGAGGTTATTCTTTTCTTCGTCAGATGTTGAAATAACATGTTCGAAAATATGAGTCTGATGTTCTGCAAGGTGACTTTCTATAGAATTGACCGTATCTGTTCGTCTGGTTTCCTGAATCATAAGATTTGTGTACTGTTCGGTTATAGAGCTTAGACAATTGCAAAGATGAAGTATTGAGAATAATGTAATGAACGACAGTACAATAACGGAAAACCTGATCGCGAAAGACATTCGCTTCTTTTTAACAATCCCCTTGGATCTTTCTTTTATTTTTTTCATAATTTCAGATCCTCTTTATCATAAATATAATCCTTCCCCGTACAAATAAACGGCAGCATGACTGACGTTTACAGTCACAATCACAAAAGAGACCGTCTGCAACCCCATGATCAAATACTTTTGTGATTATCGTGCTATTATTTACATTAATTATACATCATTTTATATAAATTTGTCAAGATGATATATTTCCAGTTTTGAAAAAAATAAAAAATAGAACTTGTATGTATCTGAAAATGATAAAAAAGCAGGTCTGTATATAGTATTAACAGACCTGCGGGGGTTTTGTATATTATTATTCTGCGGATGCGTCGCTTTCTGTTTCTGCGGCTTCTTCGCTTTCTGTTACAAGTTCTTTTCCTGCATCTTCTTCTGAAGATCTTTCTTCAGTTTCAGCTCCGGTAACTTCTCCGGATGCGTTGTCAGAATCAGTAATGAAATCATTCATAGTGATTTTAACTCTCGGGTGGCCGCTTTCATCAGGATCGATCATTACAGCTTCTTTAATCAGTACAGGCGATAAAGGCGCTGCTAATTCGCCGCCGTTATTATAATCGCGCGGTACAGCGAGGAATGCATCTACAACTTCCATGCCTTCCGTTACTGAACCGAAAGCTGCATAATCTCCGTCAAGCTGTGAGCAGAAGTCTGTATAGCAGATGAAGAACTGGCTGGATGCGCTGTTCGGTTCCGGAGTCCTTGCCATTGAAAGAACGCCTCTTGTGTGAGATAGCGTGTTGTTAACACCATTGCTTATAAATTCGCCTTTAATGGTATCCTTGCTTCCTCCGGTACCATCGCCGCTTGGATCACCGCCCTGAGCCATGAAACCGTCTACTATTCTGTGGAAAGAAAGACCGTTGTAAAAACCATCCTTAACAAGCTTTTCGAAGTTTTCACATGTAGCCGGTGCGTATTCAGGATAAAGTGTAACAATGAAATCTCTTCTGTCAGTGATCTCAGCTGAAGCAGCCGGAACAGGAGAAACTGTTTCGAATACAGGCATTTCCAGTTCGCCGGCAGGCTGAACTGCTTCGGTTTCTGAAGCTTCAGCTGCTTCGGTTACTTCTGTTGTTACCGATTCCTTCTGAGTAGAAGTCGTAGTACCTTCAGCAGGACCGCATCCTGTAACGGCTGCAGAGAGCATAGTGGCAGCTGCCAAAAAAGCTGTTATTTTCTTATACATTAATAATCTGCTCCTTAATAAATTGAATTAAACTTTTGTTTTTGTGTTTCACACGATTTATATTATACTTCACATGACATCACAAGTCAATGTTAAATCAATGAAAAGAAGGTGAAAAATCTCTGAGTGGCAATAAAAAATTATTATTAACTATTTACATATTGAGAATAATAGTGTACAATAAATAAAGTATGAAATTTTGGTGAGGTGCTCATAATGGACAGAAAATATGATCGTATACTTATAAAACTCAGCGGCGAGGCACTTGCAGGCAGCAAGTCTACGGGCCTTGATTTTGATGTTATCGCTAACATATGCAGAAGCATCAAGAAGGCTGCTGATACAGGAGTTCAGATCGGCATCGTTGTCGGCGGAGGGAACTTCTGGAGAGGACGTTCATGCGGAGATATGGACAGACTGACAGCCGATCACATCGGTATGCTCGCAACAGCAATGAATGCACTTACAGTAGGAGATACACTCAGAAGCCTGGGTGTTGATGTCAGAGTTCAGACAGCTATCAATATGGCTGAAGTCGCAGAACCGCTTATTATAAACAAGGCAATCAGACATCTTGAAAAGGGAAAAGTAGTTATATTCGGCTGCGGAACCGGTAATCCGTTCTTCTCAACTGATACAGCTGCGGTTCTCAGAGCATTGGAAACAAAGTGTGATATCGTATTCAAGGCAACAATGGTTGACGGCGTTTACGACAAGGATCCGCATAAGTTTGACGATGCTGTCAGATATGATACACTTTCATTTACCGAAGTACTTGAAAAGAACCTTGGTGTAATGGATGCAACAGCAGCTTCAATGTGCAGGGACAACAAGATGCCTGTACTCGTATTTGATCTCGGCAGACCGGACAATATCGTTGATGCTGTTCTCGGAAAGAATGTCGGCACAGTAGTTGAAGCATAAGAAAACATTTGTTTGTTCTTAAATCAATAGAAAAGAGGAGAAAAATATGAAAGATACAATAAATGCAGCTAAGGAAAAAATGCAGAAGACAATTGATTCTCTTTCAAGAGAATTTGTAACTATAAGAGCAGGACGCGCGAATCCTGATCTGCTCAACAGAGTTTCAGCTGAATACTACGGAACAATGACTCCTGTAAGCCAGCTTGCTCAGATCAAGGTATCAGAAGGCCGTACACTCGTTATCACACCATACGATGCATCTGCATTCAAATCAATAGAAAAGGCTATTCTTGCTTCAGATATCGGTATAACACCTATCAATGACGGTAAGGCTATCCGTCTTACAGTTCCGCAGCCAACTGAGGAAAAGCGTAAGGAACTCTGCAAGACAGTTAAAAAATACGGTGAAGAAGCAAAGGTTTCTGTTCGTTCAGTAAGACGTGATACAATGGATAAATTCAAGACAATGAAGAAAAATTCAGAGATCACTGAAGATGATCTCAAGCAGTGTGAAAATGATCTTCAGAAAGTCGTTGACAAGTTCTGTGCTGAGATCGACAGTCTGGTTGCAGAAAAGGAAAAGGAAGTTACAACTATCTGATCGGTAACAGGAGAAATATGGCTACAAAAGATAATAACAAAAGGGATCTTCCGGAGATCCTCCCTGAACATATAGGTTTCATTATGGACGGAAACGGCAGATGGGCAAAAAAGCGTCATATGCCGCGTACATTCGGTCACGCCGAAGGCGGAAAAACTTTTGAAAAGATAGTCCGCTACTGCCGTGACATTGGTATTAAATATATTTCATTCTATGCTTTTTCAACTGAAAACTGGAAAAGATCAAGCGAAGAGATTTCAGCGTTAATGGTTCTTTTCAAGCAGTATCTTGCAAAGGTGCAAAACTATTACAAGGAAGAAGTCCGTATGGTTTTCATAGGTGACCGCAGTGCATTCGCGCCGGAACTTATAGAACTTATGAACAAGGTTGAGAATGATACCAGGGACTACGACAAGATGACCATGATCGTTGCGCTGAATTACGGCGGACGTGATGAAATCAGAAACGCTGCAAAGAAGATCGCTGCAAGTGTGCAGAAGGGTGAGCTCAGCATAGATGATATTACTGAACAGACGGTTGCTGACAATCTGTATACAAAAGGTATTCCTGATGTTGATCTTCTGATCAGGCCAAGCGGTGAATTGCGAACATCAAACTTCCTTATCTGGCAGTGTGCATATGCTGAACTGTATTTTTCAGATGTTCTCTGGCCGGATTTCCTGCCTGATGAACTGGATAAAGCGTTATGGGCATATGCCGGCAGGCAGAGACGCTTCGGAGGTGTCTGATCATTGCTTACAAGAATAATTTCTGCAGTTGTTGCTGCGGCCATCGGAATAACGGTTATAATATTTGCTGATACAGCTGCACTGCCTGCTGCTGTTGCTCTTCTGTCCATGCTTGGTGTGTATGAGCTTTACAGGGCAGCCAGTTGTCATGAAAACAAATTTATGACAGGCATTGCTCTTGCTTTTTCAGGAGTTTATCCTTTTCTGGTTCTGTACGGAAGTGACCGCATAATACTGCTTGTTACTACGGCAGTGATAATGGCTATGTTTGCTTCCTACCTGCTTTACTACAGAAAAATGAGCTTTGAAAAGCTTTCATTTGCAGTCATGGTACCTGTTCTTATGAGCTTTTCCATGGCAAGTCTGTGCAAGCTCAATGTTCTTACGGAAAAACACGGTAAAGTCCTTCTGCTTCTTACTCTGTGCGGGGCTTGGATAGCTGATTCTGCAGCTTATTTTACCGGTACGTTTCTCGGAAAGCACAAACTCTGTCCTGAGATAAGCCCTAAAAAGACCGTTGAAGGATTTATCGGTGGTGTCATTTTTGACGGTTTGTTCTTTGTAATTTTTAATTTGGTATACGTTTCCTTTTTCGCAAAGGAATGCGGAGTAAATTATTATATATCATTTTTCCTTGGTATGATATGTGCTGCACTCGGTACTCTGGGGGATCTTACAGCATCACTTATCAAGCGTCAGTGCGGTATCAAGGATTACGGAAAGATCATGCCGGGACACGGCGGATTTATGGATCGTTTTGACAGCGTCCTCTTTGTAGCTCCGTTTATGTATGCGTATTTATCAGTTATGGATATGTATGTCTGATACTTTCTGTACAGACTTTATCCGGGCATTATTATGACATATTACGAGGGCTAACAACAAAAATTGTTAGCCTTTGAATTTTCTATTTAGTTTTTGGAGGAATCGATAATGAAAAGGGTATCTGTGTTAGGTTCTACCGGATCCATCGGACTTCAGTCCATGGATGTTGCCCGTAAGCACGGACTTGATATTCAGGCTCTTGCGGCAAACAGCAACTATGCAAAACTCGCTGAGCAGGCAAGAGAGTTTTCACCTGAAATGGTATGTATCTTCGATGACAAATACTACAGCGCTCTGAAATCGGAACTTGCCGACACGAACATAAAAGTCTTCTGCGGCATGGACGGTCTCTGTGAGATCGCCGCTGACAAAGGAAATGACATTTTACTCAATTCCGTTGTCGGAATGGTAGGACTTCTGCCGACACTCACAGCTATAGAAAACGGCAAGGACATCGCTCTTGCAAACAAGGAAACTCTTGTTGCCGGCGGAAGAATAGTTATGGATGCAGCTGCTGAAAAGGGAGTAAAGATCTATCCTGTTGATTCCGAACATTCGGCTATTTTTCAGTGCCTTCAGGGCAACAGCATGAACCGTATAAGCAAGATCATCCTTACAGCTTCAGGCGGTCCTTTCTTCGGAAAGAAAAAGGCTGACCTTGAGAACGTCACAGTAGCTGAAGCGCTCAATCATCCTAACTGGAGCATGGGTAATAAAATTACCATCGATTCAAGTACACTTATGAACAAGGGCTTTGAATTCATTGAAGCAAAGTGGCTGTTCGACCTTGAACCGGATCAGATCGAGGTAGTTGTTCACAGACAAAGCGTGCTTCACTCAGCTGTACAGTTCGAAGACTTTTCTGTTATCGGTCAGATGGGTGTTCCTGATATGAGAATACCGATACAGTACGCGCTTCTTTATCCTGAGAGAAAAGAATGCCCGACAAAGCCGCTTTCGCTTACTGACTACGGCACACTTACATTTGAAAAGCCGGACCTTGAAACATTTGACTGCCTCGCTCTCTGTATTGAAGCAATAACAAAGGGCGGAACTTATCCGTGTATAGTAAATGCTGCAAACGAAGTTGCTGTAAGTCTTTTCCTTAACGGAAAGATCCGTTTCCTTCAGATAGGAGAACTTGTAAGAAGTGCTTATGAGCATTTCAGATTTAAAGAAATAAATAACTATGAAGACGTGATCGCAGCTGATACAGCCGCAAGAGAATACGTAAGAAATTCTGTGGAATAAAGAAATAGAGGAATGAAATGAATATTATCAACATACTTATTGCCCTGCTCATGTTCAGCTTCTTAGTAGCTTTTCATGAATTCGGACATTTCGCCGTTGCAAAGCTGTGCGGCATTAAGGTAAACAAATTTGCCATAGGAATGGGACCGAGTATTTTCCGGTTCGTTAAAGGTGAGACTGAATACTCTCTCAGACTGTTTCCTGTAGGCGGATTCTGTGCAATGGAAGGCGAGGATGACGACAGTGATGACTGCCGTGCTTTCAGAAAGAAGCCGGTCAGACACAGAATGGCAGTTGTCGTTGCGGGTCCTGTGATGAACCTTATTCTCGGATTCCTTATTGCAGCATTTACTGCATGTTTCATTTCAGAGGTGATAAAAACCAATACTGTTCGTGAGTTTTATCCGGGCGCTGAAAGTTCTCAGACCGGTCTTATGGTCGGTGACGAGATCCTCAGCATGGACGGTATGCACATTTTTACGACCAGTGATATAAACTATAAATTTGCAAACAGCAAGGACGGAGTATTTGACCTTGTTGTTAAGCGTGACGGTAAGAAAGTAGTTCTTGATAATGTAAAATTCTACAGAAAATATTATTACTATATTGAAGCTCCGACTGATGAGATACCTTACGAACACTATGTAACATTCGATACAAGGGAAGAGTATGACGGCAGTGAGGAACTGAAGGAAGCTGAAACCAACGTTGACTTTAAAGTCCGCAGAGTTGAAAACAGAAACTTTTTCAGTGTTATGAGCTACGGCATCAGAGATACCCTCAGCACTGCAAGACTTATATGGATATCATTAATTGATCTTGTAAGAGGTCAGTACGGATTAAACGATCTTTCAGGTCCGGTCGGCATTGTTTCAGCCATTGGAACTGTCAGAGCATACGGACTTGAAAGTCTTATGTCACTTATTATGATGATTTCTGTAAATCTGGGCATATTCAATCTTCTGCCTCTTCCGGCGCTTGACGGCGGCAGAATGGTATTTCTTATTATTGAAGGAATAAGAAGAAAGCCTGTTCCGCCTGAAAAGGAAGGCATGGTCCATTTTGTAGGCATCGCCTGCCTGATGGTACTTATGGTCATTATAACAGTCGGAGACATATCAAAGATCTTTGCAAAGTGACAGGATGAATACGCCTGGCAGATCGATAAGGCTATATTTTAATCCCGGAGGTATTTCAGATGAGAAATGTTAAAAAGGTAAAGCTTGGTGACCTGACATTCGGTGACGGTCACATATACATACAGTCCATGCTCAATGTAAGTTCTGATGATATAGAAGGAAGCGTAAAACAGGCAGTTGAACTTGAAAAGGCAGGCTGTGAGATCATACGTGCTGCCATTCCTGACAAGAATGCAGTTGCACTTATTCCGGCAATTAAAGAGGCCGTTAATATTCCTCTTGTTGCAGATATTCATTTTGATTACCGTCTTGCGCTGATGGCTGCGGAAGCAGGTATAGACAAGATAAGGATCAATCCTGGTAACATCGGCGGAATGGACAGGGTAAAAGCTGTTGCAGATGCATGTGCAAACAGGGGAATACCGATAAGAATTGGTGTTAATTCCGGTTCAGTGGAAAAAGAAGTGCTTGCCAAATACGGCGGACCTACACCGGATGCACTCGTGGAAAGTGCAATGAATCATGTAAAGCTTCTTAACCGGTACGATTTTGATGACATTGTTATATCGATCAAGTCCTCAAATGTAAAAAATATGATCGCAGCATACAGAAAAATGAGCGAAACAGCGGATTATCCTCTTCATTTAGGTGTTACCGAGGCGGGTACTGAACGTATGGGAATAATCAAGTCCTCTATCGGAATAGGTTCACTGCTTGCTGACGGGATAGGAGAAACGATCAGGGTATCTCTTACCGGTGATCCTGTAAGGGAAGTTTACGCTGCGCGCGATATTCTGAAAGGACTTGGTCTTACTGACGGAGTTGAGTTCGTGTCCTGTCCGACATGCGGAAGAACAAGGATCGATCTTATCAAGGTTGCCGGTGAAGTTGAGGAAGCTCTTGCCGGTGTTAAAAAGAACATAAAGGTTGCTGTAATGGGATGCGTTGTCAACGGCCCGGGTGAAGCAAAGGAAGCCGATATCGGAATTGCCGGCGGAGACGGATGCGCAGTTATGTTCAGAAAAGGTGAGATCCTGAGGAAGATCCCTGAGAACAGCATCGTTGAGGAACTTTTAAAAGAAATTGAAAAACTATAAGAACGGAGAAGCCGGATGAACGAATTTAATGTACTTGAATTTCTGAAAGATTTTAATGTTGAAATACCTGAAAACATCTCAAAGGGAAGCCTTTTCAGGATCACATATACCTCAGATTATCGTACATTCTGCTTTTATCTGAAATTTGAGGAACTCATTGACGCTGAAAGTACAATGAAGTTCGAAAGAAATATGTGCAAATGCCTTTCGGCGGATAATGTGAGCATAGTATGCCGTTATCCTTCCGAGCTTTTCACACTTGAATATTTTGAGACACTTAAATGGAAACTCAAAAGAAAAATATCGGCAGTTAACGGATTTCTCGACAACTGTGATGTTTCCATGGACGGAGATACGATCACTATCGATCTTAAGCACGGCGGTGCGGAACTCCTCGAAAAATCACATTTCACCCGTGAGATGTCCGCTCTTATAAAGGAAGAGTTTGATCTTGACTATAAGGTAAAGCTCACCGGTGAACTTGAAGTAACAAAGGAACATCATGATCAGCTGATCGGGGAAACACTTGCTTCACTGCCTGATCATTCGGGACAGTTTGCAGCGAGTCCTTCACCGGCTCCTTCCGGAGGAGGATCAAAGGACGCCGCTAAACCGGCATCGTTCCGTGAAGTACAGCTCGGCGGACTCGGACTTGGTGCTGATTTTGAAGACGGTCTCGGAAAGCTTATAAGAGGCCGTGAAATACGTGATCCTGCTATGCAGATACGTGAAGCCATTAAGACTCTCGGCACAAAAGTCACTGTCTGGGGCGATGTTTTCGAGCTTGAAAGCAAAGAGATCAAAGGCGACAGAACAGTTTTCACTTTTACTGTAACCGACTATACAGGTTCACTTCTTGTCAAGGTGTTTGAAAAGAACGACAAGATATCCTCGTCGGGACTTGATACGGTTAAGAAGGGAACAAGTCTTGTTGTCAACGGACGCATCGATTTTGACAACTTTGCCAAGGATATCACAATTATGGCTGATTCGATCATTACTGCAAAGCGCGTAATGAGAAAGGATAAGGCTGAAGTCAAGCGTGTTGAACTTCACATGCATACATCCATGTCTTCAATGGATGCTGTCACACCGGCTGAACTGCTTGTAAAGCGTGCTCATGACTGGGGACATCCTGCTGTTGCCATCACCGATCACGGTAACGTACAGGCTTTCCCTGAAGCTATGAATACCGTAGCCGGTTTCAAGGATGATTTCAAGATAATCTATGGCTGTGAGGCCTATGTGGTAAATGATATCGACATTCCGAGAATACTCAATAAGGACGATAACCGCAGTATCAACGATGAGATAATCATATTTGACGTAGAGACCACCGGACTGAGTTCCAGAAGCGACCGCCTCATTGAAATTGGCGCAGTAAGAGTGAAGGATCTCCAGATAATCGACGAATTCGATATATTTGTAAATCCTGGCAGACCTATACCGCCGAATATAACTGAACTCACCGGTATTACAGGTGCCATGGTTGAAAATGCTCCTGATGAAGCCGAAGCACTCCGTCAGTTCATGGAATACTGCGGTGACAAGCCGGTGCTCGTTGCCCACAACGCTCAGTTTGATACATCATTTATCAATGAATGTGCAAAGCGTAACGGCATCGATTTTGAATACAAGTTTATCGATACTCTTTATCTCTGCAGAGCAGTTCTCAAGGATCTTTCCAAGCACAAGCTTGATACAGTTGCAAAGCATCTCAAGCTCGGCAAGTTTGAGCATCACAGAGCTGCGGACGACGCAAGAATTCTTGCGAAGATCTATATAAAAATAATTGAAAACATAAAGAATGAAAACAATATCAAGGTTCTTTCTGATCTTAATTCAAACATCGAAAAGATAGACGTAAAAAAACTCAAGTCATATCACCAGATAATTCTTGTAAAAAATCAGCTCGGACTTAAGAATCTTTATAAAATGGTCTCCTACGGCCATCTTGACTATTTCTACAAGAAGCCTCTGATGCCGAAGTCTGTTCTTGAAAAACACAGGGAAGGTCTTATTTTCGGCAGTGCCTGCGAGGCAGGTGAACTTTTCCAGGCACTTGTGGAAAACCAGCCTCATGAAAAGGTAGTGGAACTGGCAAAGTTCTACGATTATCTCGAGATCCAGCCGCATGCAAATAATGCTTTTATGCTGAGAAGCGGTACAGCCAAGAGTGAAGAAGAACTTATTGACTACAATAAGAAGATAGTCGCTCTCGGTGAGGAACTTGGTCTTCCAGTAGTTGCAACATGCGACGTTCATTTTATGGATAAGGAAGATGATATTTTCCGTAAGGTACTTCAGACCGGAAACGGCTTTAAGGACAATGACCAGCCTCCGCTTTTCCTGCGCACCACTGACGAGATGCTCGGCGAATTTACTTATCTCGGTGAGGAAAAAGCCTATGAGGTAGTTGTAAAGAACACAAACCTTATTGCCGACATGATTGAGGAAGTCCGACCGATCCCGAAGGGAACCTATACACCTACCATTGACGGAGCCGAAGAGGATCTTGTACGTATAACTCATGACAAGGCTCATGAAATTTACGGTGATCCGCTTCCTGAAATAGTAGAAAAACGACTTGACCGTGAGCTTTCATCTATCATCAAGCACGGATTTGCCGTACTTTACATAATTGCCCAGAAGCTTGTATGGAACTCGGTCGAGCACGGATATCAGGTTGGTTCACGAGGATCAGTTGGCTCATCATTCGTTGCTTCCATGGCGGGTATTTCAGAAGTAAATCCGCTTTGTCCGCATTACATCTGTCCGAAGTGCAAGTACAGTGAATTTGATACTTCAGGTACATACGGATCAGGCTTTGACCTTCCGCAGAAATTCTGTCCGAAGTGTGGTACCGACATGCTCAGGGAAGGACACGACATTCCGTTCGAAACCTTCCTTGGATTCGACGGCGACAAGGCACCGGATATCGACCTTAACTTCTCGGGCGAATATCAGTCCTCAGCCCACCGTTATACTGAACAGCTTTTCGGACGTGACAACGTGTTCAAGGCCGGTACTATCTCGACCGTAGCTGAAAAAACTGCCTTTGGTTATGCCAAGGGGTACTGTCAGGACATGGGACTCGAAGTTAATACCGCTGAAATACTCAGACTTGCCAAGGGCTGTACCGGCGTTAAAAAGACTACCGGTCAGCATCCGGGAGGAATGGTCGTTGTTCCTAACGATTATGAAGTATATGATTTCACACCGGTTCAGCATCCGGCTGATTCTGCCGACAGTGATGTTATTACCACCCACTTCGACTTCCATTCACTGCACGATACTATTCTTAAGCTTGACGAACTCGGACATGTCGTGCCGACTCTTTACAAGCATCTTGAAGATATGACGGGAATGCTTATCAAGGATGTTCCTACATCTGATCCTGACGTTATAAGAATGATCACTGACGCTTCGGTTCTCGGGGTTGACGGTGAGGATATTTTCTGTCCGACAGGAAGTCTTGGTATTCCTGAAATGGGTACCGGATTTACCATCCAGATGCTCATGGACTCAAGACCTACAAAGTTCAGTGACTTCCTTCAGGTATCCGGACTTTCGCACGGTACGGACGTATGGCTCGGAAACGCCAAGGATCTTATCGATTCCGGGACATGTACGATTTCAGACGTTATCGGTACACGAGACAGTATCATGACTTACCTGCTTTACAAGGGCGTTGAACCGAAACAGGCATTCCAGATCATGGAGGATACCCGAAAGGGTAAGGCACCTAAGACATTTACTCCGGAGAGAATACAGATGCTCCGCGACCACGATGTTCCTGAATGGTATATCGAAAGCTGTCTCAAGATCAAGTACATGTTCCCGAAAGCTCATGCGGCGGCCTACGTTATTGCTGCTATCAAGCTTGCCTGGTTCAAGCTTCACATGCCGCTTGAATTCTATGCTACCTACTTCACAGTACGAGGCACGGACTTTGACGCGACCACTGCTGTACTCGGCAGGGAAGCGGTACATGACAAGATCATTGCACTACGTGAGATGGGAAATGAGCGTTCAGCAAAGGAAAGTGCCACACTTGATACTCTTTACATCATCAATGAGATGCTTGTCCGCGGTTTTTCATTCCTTCCGCTTGATCTTTACAAGTCGCATGCCTACAAGTTCCTTATCGAAGACGGAAAGATAAGAATTCCGTTCAGCTCGATCCCGGGTATCGGAGGTTCAGCTGCAAACAACCTTTACAAGGCTGCACAGGAAAGGAACTTCATTTCCATTGAGGAATTCCAGGCAAACAGCGGTGCTTCCAAGTCGGTTATTGAACTTTTCGAAAAGATGGGTACATTCGGCGACCTTCCGAAGTCCAGCCAGATGACGCTGTTCTGATGATCCTTACGGCTTACTTACAGGTTTGAAATATAACAAAACACACCTTTCAGTGAACGAACGATTCATGAAAGGTGTGTTTTGTTATGCGGCTTATAAACATCGCATTATTTTGCTATGGAAACAATATCATTTGAAATGCAGTAGACAATATCAAAGGAATGGATGTCGCCGCCGTCGATAAGGACGCGGCATATCGGGGCTTTGATTTCCTCTATTACTCCGGTGCCGTATACACGGTGGTTTATTCTTGTTCCCGGTTTGTATTTCTTTAAAACTTTCAGAGCATCTTCTTCCTTCTTTTTAAGCATTGTTTTTTCGACGGAAGAGGATGCTTTGATTTTCAGTGTGCTTGTTTTTTCGGACTTCTGGGATTTTTTCTTTTTATCTGTTTCAATGCCGAAGAGCTGTCTGGTGAAAGCTGCAGTTTCGTTTTTTACGCCGTATGCGGCTTCGTAGTCAAATACTGCAAGAGAATGCTTTGCCCTTGTGACACCAACGTAAAACAGTCTTCGTTCTTCTTCAAGATCATTTCGCTGTGATTCGGTCATGTCCTCTTCATCTTCTCCGCAGACTGATGAAGACGGCATAATACCGTCGCGGACATCGATAAGCAGAACATTGTCATATTCAAGTCCCTTGCTTGAGTGGATAGTTGAAAGAATGATTTTGCTGTCCGGATCAGAGGAGCCGTTTGTTACAATATTCTTAAGTTCAGTCATGCGGGCAAGAAAAAGGCTGAGATCCGGATTCTGATTTGCCAGTGCCAGAAGTGTTTTTACCTTTGTTTCATCGAGACCGCGGCTTTTCATAAACTTTCCGTATTCCATTTTACTCAGAATAAATGTTATTGCACTGAAACTGTTAAGTTTTCTTAAATGATTAAAGTTATGTTCAGTTTCCTTCAGAAGCTTGTAATGCCATTTTTCAAGGCCGTCATCCTTTTCAAGGGTACGGAAAAAGGAGATATTGCTGTTTTTATGTTTTACCAGCGAACGTGTGACTATATCCTTTTTTATCTTGAGCCCTATCTTGTAATAGAATTCAAGAAAGAGGGCGGCGTCCCACGGGGAAAATGCAAACTGAAGAATGCTCAGAATATCATAAATGCAGTTTACCGAAAAGAAAACGCCGTCATTTTCCTTGAGACGGTATCCGATTCCGTTTTTCTCGAAAACATCTATCACCGGAAGCGCCGATTCATTGTTCCTGTAAAGGATGGCGAGTTCGTCCTCGGAGTCTTCGATCATCTTCTGAATGTAGTTGTACTGGAATTTGCAGTCCTTAAGGACTATTCTTCTGACAGGAATACCTGCAGGATTGGCAGTAAACATGTTCTTGTCGTGACGGCAGCGGTTCTGTTTTATAAAGCTGTTCGCTTTGTTTACAATATCGGCGGAAGAACGGTAATTCTGCTCCATAAGAAGCACTTTTCCTTCAGGATATACGGTATTGAATTCAAGGAGAGCCTGCGGATATGCGGCACGGAAACCGTATATGCTCTGGTCTTCGTCGCCTACCATGAAAATGTTTTTATATCGGCTTGCAAGCAGACGTATTATCATGTGCTGTATCTTTGAGGTGTCCTGAGCCTCGTCTATGCTTATATATCTGAATCTGTTCTGGCAGTAGGTGAGAATGTCCTGGTTTTTTAAAAGGATCTTCAGTGCAAATTCAAGCTGATCATCAAAGTCCATGACTCTGTTTTCACTTTTGTAGTTTCTGTAAGCGGTAAAAAATGAGTAGAAATCGATCTCGCCAACCTTTATCTTTCTGATCTCGTCAGGTTTCAGCATCATGTTACGGCAGTAGATAAGTTTGGTCTTCAGTTCCTTTACAGTACTTTCAGACGGAAATTCACGTGTCATGTTTACGTACAGTGCCTTTATTATTTTTGTCACTTTTCCTTCGTCAAGCAGGGAGAAGGCGGATGTATTTCTTGTACGTTCATACATCATTATAACTTTGGCACAGAAGCCGTTGATGGTACGAAATTCAATTCTGCCTTCAAATTCTCTTCCGAATTTGTCAAAGAATCGTTTTTTCATATCTGCTGCAGCGGAAACATTGTATGTCATGGTAAGTATGTTTTCCGGCTTTACACCCTTGCAGTACAGCATGTATCCGAGTCTTGCAACAATAACAGTGGTTTTTCCGCTTCCGGGCACAGCAAGAAGCAGGGTCTGGCCGTCTGCGCGTGTAACGGCACTTTCCTGCTGGGGATTGAGTGTTATGTTGTATTTCTTTCTGAATTCAGTAAATTCCATTTTGCATCCGTTCTTTTTAAACAAAATATTATCTTTACTATTATACTGTTTTTTACCGTGAAAATCAAGCGAATCTATGTCGTTATTTAACATTTAAAGTAATAAAAGATTTTTTGAATATTGATAGATGGTGATATTTGTGATATAATTTTATATAATCGAAAAAAGGAGAAATGAAAAATGAATAAAGTCAGAAGAGCTGCGGAAAATGATATTGACAGAATACTCGAACTTCTTGTTCAGGTGGATATGGTTCATCATAACGGGCGTCCTGATCTTTTTAAAGGTCCGGCTACCAAGTATAATGCTGAGGAACTTAAGGCAATAATAGGGGACGAAAAAACTCCTGTATTTGTCTGCGAAGATGAAGATGGCAGGGTTATCGGGCATGCCTTCTGTATTCACAAATATCAGAAGGAAGACAGCGTTATGACCAGCATTTCCACGCTGTATATTGATGATATCTGTGTTGACGAAACAAGCAGAGGCGAAGGTGTCGGCAGATCTCTTTACGATCACGTACTTGAATATGCAAGGGAACATAAATTTTACAATGTAACACTGAATGTATGGAGCTGTAATCCCGGAGCAATGAAATTCTATGAGACAATGGGAATGAAGGCTCAGAAGGTCGTAATGGAAACTATACTTTAATGGAAGGAGAATTTTAATAATGGCATCAGCAGTTTTAACAGCAGAAGAAGTAAAGAACAGAATACTTAACGGAGGTCTTTCCGAACTGATCGAACTTAAGTCTGAAAGAAAGGGAAATGCAGTTTACATTCCTGAACTTAAAATAAGCATAACCCCAAATGTACATGAAGCAAGGGACAATTTTGTGAACATTGTTTTCTCGGTCTGGAGTGATGAATGGGAAACGGAAATGATCGAGTGCAGCGTGGGAGCCGGAAAAGACACTGAATCAGCTCTCGGTATGGCACTCGGTATGTTTGCATATTCTTTTATGAACGGACTTAAGAATGTTGCAGATAACCGTCCGGCAGGTAATGTTACCTCATACTTTGCAGGCAATGAGCATAAGTGGACTGTTTATGCAAGCAATATTACAGGTGCCGGAAAAGGTAAACCGGATGAAGTTTCCGAGTACTGGGATCTCATAGGCAAAGATATCGTGCGCAGGCTTGGTGACCAGAAAATCACATACGTAAAGGTCTATACAAGCAGAAACGGTTCAAATGTTATCTGCGAATGCCGTATCAATGATGTACCGGTACCTGTACTCAGCAAAAAACTCGAAACGGTAACGGAAAAATGGAATGTTGACGGTTTTGTATCTGAAAAGCAGTTTTTCTTCATAATTCAGGATGATGACACCATGAGAAAGTACCGTTATGCAGGTAAAGAAGGCAGGGAGAAGCTGTTTAATGCAGTAGCGGAGTACATGAAGCTTTACAGTAATATAAACTCTGAAGAAGAATACATGAGCATTGTTGACGATACAGCAAAGATCACCGGAGACCGCACCCTCGCAGAAGAATGTCACTGCTTCATACCGGAAATGTGTGCAGAACGTGTTTTTGCTGATTTTCTTCACATTGGTGACGATATGCTCCTTTTAAGACCGGATGATCAGGCTGCTGAAGCTTTCCGTTCACAGCTTTCGGACTATCTGCCTCTGCAGAATGCAGTTTTCAGAGTGTTCAATTCAGATATTCTCGGTGACACAAAGAAGAAAGATGAGGTTTTCAGCCAGTTCGTATCAATGAGCTCTCTTAAAAATGTTGTTGATCAGGCAAGGGAAAAGGATGCCACAGTAGAAGGTCTTGCAGTTTCGCAGATCATTTATCACGTTGACATTGATTTTGAACTGAGATAATTATGTGCCTCAAGTCCGGTCTGCTGTATTATTCAGCGTATTTCTGAAAAATTTTAAACTGAATATGAAAATAAAAATAAGAACCATTCTCAAATGTATTGACAAAGCGAAAATGCGATGCTATAATTGAGAATGGTTCTCATTTGTTTTAAAGAGGAGTTGGTTTTTATGAATTCACGTTTAAAATATAAAACAAAGCAGCGGGAAATACTTATAGAATACCTTGAAAGCGTTCACGGAAAGCACATTACAGCAAGTGATGTTTATGAATATTTCAGATCACAGGGCGAGTCCATCGGTCAGTCAACTATTTACCGTCAGCTTGAAAACCTTGTGGATGAAGGAATAATCAACAAATACATAATCGACGGAAACAGTCCGGCGTGTTTTGAATTTGTAGGAAATGATCATCATCACGATGCAGGGGAAGTCTGCTATCACTGCAAATGCCAGAAATGCGGGAAGCTTATTCATCTTAACTGCGATGAACTCGAGGAAATACAGGAACATCTTTTCAGAGATCACCGTTTCAAACTCGATCCGATAAGAACGGTATTTTACGGACTTTGTGAAAACTGTATTTAACCGCGTTATCATGACGTTTTATTAGTACACGGAGGTTTTGTTTTTGAATAAATTATTATCACTTTTAGCAGCATCAGCAGTAATAACAGGATGTCTCACTGCCTGTTCAGCAGATAACGGACAGACAATATCTTTAACAGATTCATTTTCGGAAGCCGGAAACGGATCTTCTGACGGTAAAGTGCAGATCGTAACAACTATTTTCCCGGAGTATGACTGGACGAAAAATATTCTCGGAAAAGATGCTTCCGGCGCAGAAGTTACAATGCTTCTCGACAGCGGCGTTGATCTTCACAGTTACCAGCCTTCGGCTGATGACATTCTTACGATCTCAAACTGTGACGTTTTTGTATATATCGGCGGCGAATCTGAGAAATGGGTGGACGATGTCCTCAGGGAAGCCAATAACAGCAATATGATCATCGTTGACCTTATGGATGTTCTGGGAGAATCCGTAAAGGAAGAGGAAGTCGTAGAAGGCATGCAGGAAGAAGATGATCACGATCACAATGACGCTGACCATGATGAGAAGGAACATGCTCACGAAGACGAAGAAAAAGAATACGATGAGCATATCTGGCTTTCACTTAAGAATGCCTCAAAGTGCGTTGACAGTATTGCAAAAGCTGTAAGCGACGCAGATCCTGATAATTCTGCTGTCTACAGAAAGAATGCAGACGACTATATCGCAAAAATAAATGCTCTTGACGCTGAGTACCAGTCTGTGACAGATTCCGCTCCGGTAAAGACTCTTCTTTTCGGAGACCGTTTCCCGTTCCGCTATATGACTGATGACTACGGCCTTACATATTATGCAGCTTTTGTCGGATGTTCAGCTGAAACGGAGGCAAGCTTTGAAACAATCACTTTTCTTGCCGGCAAGGTGGATGAGCTTTCCCTTGATTCAGTTATTACAATTGAAGGCAGCGATCACAGAATAGCTGATACTGTCGTAAACAGCACAAAGAAAAGAAACCAGAAAGTTCTTACAATGAATTCAATGCAGTCAGTAACGTCAAAAGATATTAAAAACGGAGAAGATTATCTTTCGGTAATGACTGAAAACCTTGAAACACTTAAGGAAGCGCTTAAGCAGGAGGAAAAATAATGGCTCTGCTGACAGTAAAAGATCTTTCACTCGGCTATGACAACCGTACAATAGCCGAAGATCTTAATTTTACAGTAAACGCCGGGGATTACCTTTGTATAGTCGGCGAAAACGGATCGGGTAAATCAACACTCATGAAAACCCTGCTTCATCTGCAGCCTCCGATAAAAGGTGAGATAATACCGGGAGACGGACTTAAAAACAACGAGATAGGATATCTTCCTCAGCAGACTGTTGTTCAGCGTGATTTTCCTGCTTCAGTTCGTGAGATAGTTCTTTCCGGATGTCAGAGCAGATGCGGTCTCAGACCTTTCTATAACAAAGAGGAAAAGGCTCTTGCTGCGGAAAATATGAAGAGAATGAGGATAACTGATCTGGCAGACCGCTGCTACCGTGAACTGTCAGGCGGTCAGCAGCAGCGTGTTCTTCTTGCAAGAGCACTTTGCGCCACAAGAAAGGTCCTTCTTCTTGATGAACCTGTATCAGGTCTTGATCCGAAGGTAACAGCCGAAATGTATGAGCTTATAAAAGAACTGAATGATGAGGGTATTACAATAATTATGATATCCCATGACATAGCCGCAGCGATCCGTTACGCTACGAACATACTTCACATCGGTTCCTCGGTGTTTTTCGGAACAAAGGAAGAATACCTTGAAAGTGAAACAGGAAAGTTCTTTCTTAAACAGCAGAAGGGTGGTGTGGAATAATGTTTGACAAACTGGCGCTATATATGAATTATCCGTTCGTACGCTATGCACTTATAGTCGGCGTGCTTATAGCTCTTTGTTCCTCACTTCTGGGTGTGACTCTTGTTCTTAAAAGATTCTCATTCATTGGTGACGGTTTATCACACGTAGCCTTCGGAGCAATGTCGGTAGCAGCGGTTGTCGGACTTACAAATGAAATGCTCCTTATTCTTCCTGTTACAGTCATAAGTGCGGTTCTTCTGCTGAGGACAGGACAGAATGCGAAAATAAAAGGCGATGCTGCCATAGCAATGATATCTGTAGGTGCGCTGGCATTTGGCTATCTTATAATGAATATATTTTCCACATCGTCCAATCTTTCAGGAGATGTATGCAGCACACTTTTCGGATCGACATCCATCCTTACGCTGACACAGAAGGAAGTCGGCCTCTGTATTGCTCTTTCGCTTGCAGTATTGTTCATATTTATTTTCTTCTATAACAAGATACTCGCAGTTACATTTGACGAGAATTTTGCGAAGGCTACCGGAATAAAAGCTGACGGCTACAATCTTCTTATTGCTGTAGTTATTGCAGTTATCATTGTTCTTGCAATGAACCTTGTAGGATCGCTTCTTATATCAGCACTTGTTATTTTCCCGGCTTTGTCCTCCATGAGGCTTTTCAGAAGCTTCAGAAACGTAACCATTTGTTCAGCAGTTCTGTCAGTGGTATGTGCTCTTTCCGGTATGATAATATCAATACTTGCCGGAACACCGGTAGGTTCTACTATCGTTGCCGTTGACGTTGCAGCTTTTGCACTCTGCTGCGGTGCAGGTGCTCTTACCGGAGGTTTAAGAAAATGAAAAAGATTTCAGTAATGCTTGTATGTACTTCGCTTGTGCTTTCTTTAGCCGGATGCGGTCCTGCAGAAGGAAATGCAAACCGAACAGCCGGTAATGCACAGGGAGTAAATGACGTACTTGAAGCCGGAAAAAAATCTGCAGAAGAGACTTCAGCCGTAATTCCGGATGAATCTGCAGCCGCAGAAGAAACTGATACAGTAAATGAAGCAGATCCAGTTTCAGATGGGGAAAATAGCACTGTAACAGAAAAAGCCCTTTCTGAAGAAGACGAAGATCCGAATACTGATCCGGAAAGGTCCATTCACTTTGACATGGCTTCTGTAAATATGGACAAACCGGATGTTGATCTTACCGCACTTTCGAGTACGATGGTCTATTCGGAAGTCTACAGTATGATGACAGAACCGGATAACTACATCGGTAAAGTGGTAAAAATGAAAGGTTCCTTTACTGTTTTTCATGATGAAGGATCAAGCGATTACTTCTTTGCCTGCATTGTAAAGGATGCTACTGCATGCTGTGCACAGGGAATAGAATTCCAGCTTGCAGGGGAGCATGAGTATCCGAAGGATTATCCTTACGATGGAGACGAAATCTGCGTCGTTGGCGTATACGATACATACAAGGACGGAGACAGTACCTACTGTACTCTGAAGAATGCGAAAATAGTTTAAAAAAATAGAAAATACTTATTGACAAATAAAAATTATTGTGATATTATAAAATTAATAGCTGTGAAGAAGACAGGTAAATGATTGCCTCTTTGTACAGAGAGCCGGCGGATGGTGTGAGCCGGACATAAGCAATGATTTGTATCCCTTCTGAGCTGGAACACTGAAAATGAATGTAAGTGTTCCCGTGATGCTGCGTAAAAGTAAAAAGCTTATTCGAGCTTGTAAGTGGTGACTGCAGAAATGCAGCACAATTTGAGTGGTACCGCGGGAATCGATATGATGCTCGTCTCAAAGTTAAAACGCTTTGGGACGGGCTTTTTTAGTTTCGTCCTGAACAATCAGACTTAAAAAAGGAGTAGTTATTATGAACAATCAGGAAAATCTCGGTAGCGCCGAAAGCAAGATCAGAGAGGTTGCTGAACGTATTTCAAGACTTCGCGACGATCTTGGCTTCTCAGTGGAAAAAATGGCTGAACTCACTGATTACTCGGTAGAAGAGTACAGACAGTTTGAATCAGGCGAAAAGGACTTTAGTTTTACTTTCATTTATAAATGTGCCAATGCTTTCAATGTCGAAATTTCTGACCTCATGGAAGGAAGCAGCCCGGCACTTAAGAGCTACACTGTTACCAGAAAGGGACAGGGGGCTCCTATCGTAAGAAGAGAAGGTTTTGTATACAACCGTCTCGCTCCTATGTTCAAAAACAAGATCGCAACACCTTTCCACGTGGTTATTCCTTACTCAGAGGAAGAACTTTCAAAGCCGCTTCACATGTCTACTCACAAGGGACAGGAATTTGACTACGTTCTCAAGGGTTCACTCAGAATGGTCATCGGTTCACACACTGAAACTCTTCACGAAGGAGACAGTATTTACTTCGACAGTTCCATCCCTCATGATGACATCGCACTCGGCGGTGAATCATGTGAGATCATCGCAATGATCATGCCGCCTAACGGTGAAAAGACTGATGCACCTGAATATCATGAACAGATTTCAGAATATCATCATACAAACTTTGATAAGGCTGGAATACTCCATCCTGTAATGGAAAAGTTCATTTCATGTGAAACTGACAGCGAAGGCATTCTTACAGGCGTACACTATCACAACGAAGAAAAGTTCAACTTTGCTTTCGACGTTGTCGATGAAATAGCTAAGAAGACTCCTGACAAGACAGCTATGATCTATGTTGACCATGATCATAATGAACGCATCTTCACATTCAGTGATATGATGAAGCTTTCATGTCAGACAGCAAACTACTTCAAGTCACTCGGAATCAAGCGCGGCGACAAGGTAATGCTCGTTCTCAAGCGTCACTACCAGTTCTGGCTTTCCATCCTTGCCCTTCACCGTATTGGTGCTATAGGCATTCCGGCAAGCAATATGTTCCGTGCCCATGACTACAAATACAGATTCAATGCAGCGGATGTTTCAGCTATCATTTGTACAGCAGACAGCTGGGTAACAGAGGAAGTTGACAAGGCGTGCGAGGAAGCGCCGTCACTTAAGACAAAGATCATCGTAAACGGCACACGTGAAGGATGGCATGACTTCAACTCTGAACTTCCTGCATACAATACAACCTACGAACGTACAGAAGATGCTCCGTGCGGAACAGATCCTATGCTCATCTTCTTCAGTTCAGGTACAACAGGCAATCCGAAAATGGTACTTCACAGCTACCAGTATGCGCTTGGTCACTACACAACAGCAAGATACTGGCACAATGCTGATCCGAACGGCCTCCACTTCACAATTGCTGACACAGGCTGGGGCAAGGCACTCTGGGGCAAGCTTTACGGTCAGTGGATGTGCGAAGGTGCAGTATTTGTTTATGACTTTGACCGTTTCCACGCAGATGACATCATGCCGATGTTCAAGAAATACAACATCACAACATTCTGTGCTCCTCCGACAATGCTTCGTTTCTTCATCCGTGAAGATCTTTCAAAGTATGACTTCTCTTCACTGAAGTACGTAACAACAGCAGGTGAAGCACTTAACCCTGAGGTATACAATCTCTTCGAAAAGGCTACAGGTCTTAAGATAATGGAAGGCTTCGGCCAGACAGAAACAACTCTTACTATTGCAAACTTTGTTGGTATGGAACCTAAGCCGGGCAGCATGGGCAAACCGAATCCGCAGTACAATATGCAGATCCTTCTTCCTGACGGTACACCGGCTGCTCCTGGTGAAACAGGTGAGATCTGTGTCAAGCTCGGTGACAAGCCGATCCCTGGCCTTGCAATAGAATATTACCGTAACGAAGAACAGACAAAGGATACATGGCGTGACGGTTACTATCATACAGGCGATACAGCATGGGAAGACGAAGACGGCTTCTACTGGTATGTTGGCCGAGTTGATGACGTTATCAAGTCATCAGGCTACCGTATCGGACCTTTCGAGATTGAAAGTGTACTTATGGAACTTCCATACGTTCTCGAATGTGCTGTAACAGGTGTTCCGGATGATATCAGAGGTCAGGTAGTAAAGGCTACTATCGTTCTCACAAAGGGCACAGTTCCGTCAGATGAACTCGTTAAGGAGATCCAGGAATACGTTAAGAAGGAAACTGCTCCTTACAAGTACCCGAGAGTAGTGGAATTCGTTGAAGATCTTCCTAAGACTGTAGGAAGCGGAAAGATCCGCCGTTCAGAGATCCGCAAGATGGATATGGAAAAGTACAATAAGAATAAATAATCTGCTTTTACTCTGAAAGCAGGAAAAAGCACAGCTTCGAGGAAAGTCAGAATCATGATTCGTCACGGCTGTGCTTTTATATTTTCGTAATTTAGATTGAAATACTGTGAAAAGTGTGGTATAATAACAATAAATATAGACGTGAAATTTAAAAAACACCGGTCTTAAGCAGGGGTGTTGCGGCCGATACTTAACTGTCGGCTGGTGGCCGGTGGCCGGTGTTTATGATATTTACATGAATTACATGTTTCATGAATTTTATGTAAAGAAGGGATTACGGGAAACATGGTAGTATATTCAAGCCTTGATTACGGTATAGCTCTTTCTGTTTTGTGTATCTGTCTGACAAATCTTCTTTTTACGCTTCTGGACGGTCACACCGGAAAAATACAGAATAAGCTGTACATAACTATTCTCGTTCTTATCGGGATCAATGCAGTGTGTGAACTTGTAAATGTCCGCACCAGTGATGCATCGGTTGCTTCAGATTCAGTTTTTCTTGCTTCGAGACTATCAAAGTTCTTCTATTTTTTTACTCATAATCTTGTCCCTCCGGTGCTTTATTATTATCTTTCGTTTGTAATTGGCCGTTTCGTTGTTACAGATACGCCCGGAAAGCCGCAGGGAATCAGAAAATATTCTTTTGTCGGCAGGTCGCCGGTCATACTGGCAGTTATCACTGAACTTATGATTCTGACAAATCCGCTGACGAATTGGTGCTGGTATTACAGCGAAGACAGGATGTTCCACAGGTCATGGGGAGAATATATTTTCATCTACGGCTTTTCTGCGATCTGGGTGATACATGCTTTTATCATGTTTATGAAATCATGGAGTATTCTGTCCAGGGGAAGAAAACGTTCGATAGCTATCTGTTTCATGCTTGCGTGCAGCGGAATAGTCATTCAGCTTATTTTCAAACAGTATCGTGTGGAAATACTCCTGGAAGCTCTCGGCTTAACAGGTGTTCTTATGTTTATCGAAAATGAGGATGACAGAAGAAATGTGGAACTGGATGCATATAATTCCGCAGCATTCACACTTGATGTACGTGCGGCTGTAAGCAACCATATTCCGCTTAAGGTACTTATAATCCGGAGTATCGACTTTGACCGTAATTCCAATTCTGTTGTGTCAGTAAAGATCGACCGTGATGCTGCCTGCAGAATGGTATCGGACTATCTTGCTTCGGTTGTTGACAAGTACTGTATCTATGCAGTAGGTAACAGGAGATTTGCCGTTACGCTTTACAATACCTCTAAAAATGAAGCAGCTGAGATCGAGGAAAAGATATGCAGCCGTTTCAGATCTGCATGGAGACTCGGCAGTGTTAACCTGCACCTTTCTGCAAAATTTCTGCTTATAGATGTTCCTGATCTGGCGGCAAATGCTGAGGAAGTCCTTTATTTTGCGGAATGTCTGCTTCCTAAGGATATCGGTTCCGGAATCGTGGACGAGAAATCACTCGGACGTATTATTCGCCGTGCAGCAGTTGAAAAGGCTGTTACACACGGCCTTGATGAAAACGCCTTTGAGGTGTACTATCAGGCGACTTACAATATTGACAGGTCACTTCATGGTGCTGAGGCACTTCTCAGAATGAATGACAGAACAATGGGCATGATCTATCCGGATGAATTCATTCCGGTTGCTGAACAGCTTGGCATAATCGATAATCTTGATGAATTTGTTCTTAAGGAAGTATGCCGTTTTATTGACACAGGTATTCCTCAGAAAAACGGAATGGAGTGTATTAACGTCAACCTTTCCGTTCTTGAATGCGTGAAGGACGGATTTGCTGAAAACATAAAGAATATAGTCGATTCCATTGGTATCCGCAGAGATATGATCAATTTTGAGATAACCGAATCTGTAGCTGCCGAGGATTATGATCATCTTTCCGATGTCATCGAACAGCTCAAATCGCAGGGTTTCCAGTTCTCAATTGACGATTACGGCACAGGTTTTTCCAATATTACATCAATGTTTTCACTGGGTGCCGATATAATCAAGATAGACAAAAGCATTCTCTGGAATTCCTCAAAGAGCGAGGAAGGAATGGAGCTTCTTAAGGTCTCCGTTGATATGGTACATAAAATGAAGAAAAAAGCTCTCTGCGAAGGCGTTGAGACCGAGGAACAGATAAATCTGCTCAGCGAGCTTGGCTGTGATTATCTGCAGGGATACTATTTTTCGAAACCGCTTTCCGAGAAAGATTTTATCGATCTTATTGAAAATAAAGATAAGTGATAATGTTAGTAATATTTCACGAAGTTCATTGACTTGATTAGTTATATATGCTATAATTAATAGGTTAAAATATACTAAACATCCGGAGGTTTTTTACTATGAGAGCAGTTATTACTGTAATAGGTAAAGATAATGTTGGAATTCTTGCTAAAGTCAGCTCAGTTTGCGCAAAGTACAATGCAAACGTTACTGAAGTGACACAGTCAGTACTTCAGGAACTCTTCGCAATGATCATGCTCGTTGACATATCAAAACTCAACACTGATTTTGCAAAGCTTGCTGATGAGATGGCAGCACTGGGTGATGAACTTAAATTATCAATACACACTATGCATGAGGACATTTTTAATTCCATGCACGAGATTTGATTTTCTTAAAAGGAGAAGTTATTAATGTTAAATGCATATGACATACTTGAAACTATCCGCATGATCCAGGACGAGTGTCTTGACATCAGAACGATAACAATGGGTATTTCGCTTCTTGACTGTATCGACAGCGATATTGACAAGGCATGTGATAAGGTCTACAACAAGATCGTTACAAAGGCAAAGGATCTTGTAAAGACAGGCGAACAGATAGAAAAGGAATACGGTATTCCGATAATCAACAAGAGAATTTCCGTAACACCGATCGCAATGATCAGTGCTGCCTGCGATAAGAAAGATCCTGTAAGATTTGCTCTTGCGCTTCAGAAGGCTGCTGACCAGTGCGGTGTAAACTTCATCGGCGGTTATTCAGCTCTTGTTCAGAAGGGCTTCAGTGCAGGCGACCTCGAACTTATCAATTCGATCCCTGAAGCACTTTCAAGAACTTCAAACATCTGTTCATCAGTAAACGTTGGTTCAACACGTACAGGTATCAACATGGATGCAGTAGCACTCATGGGTAAGATAGTAAGGGAAAGCGCTGAAATTACAGCTGACCGTGACTGTATCGGACCTGCAAAGCTCGTTGTATTCTGCAATGCAGTTGAAGACAATCCGTTCATGGCAGGCGCATTCCACGGTGTCGGCGAACCTGACTGTGTAATCAATGTCGGCGTTTCAGGCCCTGGTGTTGTACGTGCGGCAGTAGCAAAGTATCCTGATGCAGATATTTCACAGATTGCAGACGTTATCAAGAAGACAGCATTCAAGATTACACGTATGGGACAGCTCGTAGGTTCAAGAGCTTCAAAGATGCTCGGCGTTCCGTTCGGTATCGTTGATCTTTCCCTTGCTCCGACTCCGGCAGTAGGTGACAGTGTTGCTCACATTCTTGAGGAACTTGGTCTTGAAACATGCGGTATTCACGGAACAACTGCAGCTCTTGCGCTTCTTAACGACGCAGTAAAGAAGGGCGGCGTAATGGCTTCCTCGCACATCGGCGGACTTTCAGGCGCATTCATTCCTGTTTCTGAAGACGCAGGTATGATAGCTTCCGCAGAAGCCGGCGTTCTTCAGCTTGACAAGCTCGAAGCCATGACTGCTGTATGTTCAGTTGGTCTTGATATGATCGTTATTCCTGGTGATACTCCAGCTTCAACAATTTCAGCTATCATTGCTGACGAAGCATGTATCGGCATGGTTAACAATAAAACAACTGCTGTAAGAGTTATTCCTGCTATCGGCAAGAAAGAAGGAGAGACTCTTGAATTCGGCGGACTTCTTGGTCATGCACCTATTATGAAGCTCCACAGCGGATCAGCAGAAAAATTTATTTCACGAGGCGGCAGACTTCCGGCACCAATGCACAGCGTAAAGAACTAAGCATTGCAGATCGGATCTGTTAATGGGGTGATGTGATGGAAAATATAGTTACAAAGATCGTTGAGATCGACAATGAAGCTGACAAAAGGCTTACAGAAGCTGAAGAAGCGGGAAGAAAGCGTGTCGAGGATTCTGAAAAGGAAGCCCTGGAGCTTAAGGAAAACCTTATGGCCAGAGCAGAAAGCAGAATGGATAAAGTCCGAAGCTTCTACCGCGGAGAAACTGAGACAGACGTAAACCGTATAAACGACGAATGTTCTCAGAAACTTAAACAGCTTGATGAAGCTTTTGAAAACAGCCATTCAGTCATTGAAGAAAAGATCTTCCATGCGATAGTGGGTGAGAACGTTGGTTAAGTTTTCAACTAATGCCACGGTAGCACGCGCAAGAGCTTTACACGGTAAAAGACTTACTGAAGCGGATTACAGGGAACTGGCAGGACGCAAAAGCGTGTCAGAAGCAGCAGAGTATCTTAAGAAAAGCACAAGCTACTCTGCAGCTCTTTCCAGTGTAAATACCGCAACGGTACACCGAGGGTATCTTGAATCGGTAATACGCAGGTATTCATTCGACAGGTATATAAACATCTGCGATTTTCAGCAGCTGAGAAAAGAACAGTTTTACAATTACCTGATCGTTCTTTCAGAGATACGCGAGATACTGAGTGTAATTCTTCATATAAACGCTGACTCGAGCGATGATTATATCACAGCAATGCCGGCTTACCTTATAGGAAAGACCGGTATTAACCTTATTGAACTTGCAAAGTCAAAGAATATAAAGGAAATGCTTGCTGTACTCAGACACACCAGATACTATCCGGTTTTAAAAACCATCGCAGTCGATGAAAACGGTCATGTAGATTATCTTAACTGTGAGATAAAGCTCAGAACCTTCTACTATCAGTGGCTCATGGATACAATAAAAAAGGAGCTTCCGAAAAAAACGGCTGAGGAGCTTCTGACACAGATCAAAACACAGATAGACCTTATAAACATAATTAACGCTTACCGAATGAAGAAGTTTTATGGCCTTTCCAGTGCGGAAATTGACAAAAAGCTTCTTCCTTTTTACAGGAAGCTGAATAAAAAAACAAAAACAGAGCTTTTTGAAAATGAGAACGGCGAGGAATTTCTCAGGGCATTTTCGAAAACCAGCTACGGCAGGAAATTTGACTTTGATAATTCGGAAAACTTTGAAACCGAAGTCCGTAAGCTGCGAAGCAAAATGGCCAGACGTGCGCTTGCTTTTTCACAGAGTGCCGCTGTAAGTGTCTACTCGCTTGTGCTTCTTGATGAGCTCGAGGTTGACAATATTATTACTGTCATTGAAGGAATCAGATACGGCAGAAGTGCCGATAATATTCTGTCTATGGTCATACCGACATAAAATATAAACAGTGAGAAAAAAACAGATACATAAGGAAATTCACTATTTGATCAAAGGCCGGTAACCTTGTGTACCGGCAACCGGAAAAGGAGGGATTTTTATGTCTATTGAGAAAATGCGGCTTGTGAACATTGCAGGCAAGATGGACAGCCTTGACAGGGTAATACAGAAATGTGTTGACAGCGGCTGCTTCCACATTGAATCTGCATCATCTTCCGACATGGAAGGAAGCGGTTTTTCTGTTCTCCACGAGCAGAACCCGTACAGAGAAACACTCGACAGGATCGTTGCCATTGATTTCGGCAGTGATTTTAAGTTCCGGCAGACGGATTATTCCGATATCGTAAACGAATCGATCGAATCGCTTTCGGAATATGTTTCCGGAACAGGTGAAAAACTGAGAATTCTCAGTGAGGAGATATCAGAAAACAAAAACAGTATTCTCCAGTACGAACAGATAATTGCACAGCTTAAGCATCTTCAGGGGCTTGACATTGACATGGCAAAACTTTCAGGCTGTAAACACATCCATGTTCGGTTTGGCAGGCTTCCGTGCGACAGCTACAGCAAGCTTGCATACTATGAGAAAGAAGCTTTTGCATTTGTTCATTATGATGTGGACGACGATTACTACTGGGGTATGTATTTTGCTCCGGTTGAATGTCTGAAAAAAGCGGATAAGATCTTTTCAGATCTGTATTTTGAAAGGATCTGGCTGCCTGACTACGTAAAGGGCAAACCGGAAAAGGAGATCGAAGACGTAAATAAAAAATATTCTGACGCGCAGGTGAAAGCCTCAGAACTGGAAAAGAGACGTCACGATCTTATAGAAACGGAAAAAGAAAGACTTAACAAGGTATTCTGCAGATTTAAAGCTCTTTATGACTGTTTTGAACTTCGCTCAAAGGCTAGTGTAATTAAGGATAATTTCCTGCTTGTGGGCTTTGTTCCTGAAAAACAGGCAGATGAGTTTGAAAAGCCTTTAAGTAAGATACCAGGTGTGTCTGTTGTAATAAAGCCGCCTGATTCCGACGTTTCACTTGAAGTACCGGTAAAGCTTAAGACAAACAAATTTACCAATCCGTTTTCACTGTTTGTCGAAATGTACGGGCTTCCTTCATACGACGGATTCAACCCGACCACGCTGGTGGCTATCACCTACACACTGCTGTTCGGCATAATGTTCGGTGATCTTGGGCAGGGACTTGTAATATCCATTGCTGGCGCTGTACTCTATAAAAAAACAAAGAACAAACTCTGTGCGATAATTTCGAGAATAGGTCTTTCAAGTGCATTCTTCGGACTGGTATTCGGTTCGGTGTTCGGATTTGAACATGCTCTTGACCCTATGTACAGGGCTCTCGGATTCGAGGAAAAACCTTTCGAGGCTATCGATAACGTAAATATTGTACTTGGTGCTGCTATTGCGATCGGTGTTGTGCTGATCATTATCTCAATACTTATCAATATAGTAACGACACTTAAGAAAAAGGAATTTGACAATGCGTTGTTCGGAAACAACGGTGTCACCGGACTCGTGTTCTATTCGGCAATACTTTATGCAGTGGTAAACTTCATGATGTTCTCAAAGAACGTTTTTAACCCGTTGTTTACAGTATTTCTGATAGTTCTTCCGCTTGTAATAATGCTTTTCAGAGAACCTCTCGGATGTATGGTAAGCGGAAAGAAGTTTAAGTCTGAAGGTGTCGGAGACTTCATCGCTTCCAATTTCTTCGAAGTGTTTGAATTCCTTTTAGGCTACGTGACCAACACTCTTTCATTCGTAAGAATCGGCGGTTTCGTACTTTCACACGCTGCAATGATGTCCGTTGTAATGCTTCTTTCGGAAATGTACAAGGGAGCTTCACCGGTTATCATCATTTTAGGAAATATATTTGTAATTGGCATGGAGGGCATGCTTTCAGGAATACAGGTCCTCAGACTTGAGTTCTATGAGATCTTCTCACGCTGCTACGACGGCGACGGAAAAGCTTTCGAACCTGTATCAGTAAACTACAGCCCGGAACTCGACTAATACGAAAAACATTATTTTATGTGAAGCAAGCGGACTCCGTTTCGCCTGCTTCATAATCAGAAAACACAGAAGGATCTGTGTTCAGAGTAATTTATAAGATTGGAGTAATTTTTATCATGAACATTTTAGAACTTGCATTAATGCCGCTTTTAATCCTTTGCATTATTTCATTACCGTTTATCGCTGCTTTCAGAAGAAAAAGCTCACCTAAAAAGGCAAGGAACGCAGTGATCCTCAACCTTTGTTCATTCTTTGCGGTAATGGCTCTTGCAGTTATTTTCCCGATCGGCGGATTCATAAGTGCTGAAACTGCTGAAGCTGCTTCACAGGCAGTAAACAATAATGCAGGTCTTGCTTACATAGCAGCAGCTCTTGCTGTTGGACTTGGTTCTATCGGATGCGGTATCGCAGTTGCTTCAGGTGCTCCTGCTGCTATCGGTGCTGTTGCAGAAGAACCAAAGTCATTTGCAAAGTCACTTATCTTCGTTGCACTTGGCGAAGGTGTTGCTCTTTACGGATTTATTATCGCATTCATGATTATCGGTAAGGTCTGATCTTCTATGAAATTTTATCTTATCAGTGATAATATTGATACTCTTATGGGAATGAGACTCAGCGGTATTGAGGGTGTGGTTGTACACGAAAAGCATGAGGTAAAGGAAGCACTGAACAATGCACTTAAAGACAGTGAGATCGCAGTGATCCTTATTACACAGAAGCTTATTACTGAATCCTCGGAGCTTGTATACGACCTTAAGCTTAACAGGAAATACCCACTTATCGTCGAGATTCCGGACAGACATGGTTCATCTCATATTTCGACATCCATCTCGCAATATGTTCGTGAAGCAATAGGCATCAGAATATAGCAGATGGATGTCTGCTTTTTGTACTTGAATCTGACCGGACTGATCAGAGGACAGTAATCAGTACAGATAAAAGGGGTAACAGAAAAATGAATGATAATAATCTCAGACAGTTTATAGAAGCAGTTAATTCTGAAGTTGACAGCAAGATAGAGCTTATAGAAAAAGAAGCAGATGAAAAATGCAGTGAACTTCTTGAAAATGCAGAAAATGAAGCACTTAATGAAGCGTATAAAAAAATCAGATCATGCGTTTCAGAAGAAAAGCAGCTAAACAAGATGACTGTTTCAAAGGCTGAACAGGAAGCGCGTATAAAAGTTCTTACATACAGGGAGAATCTTGTCGGCAGAATATTTGACTCCGTTGATGACAAGCTTATTAACTTTACACATTCAGAGGGCTATTCTGCTTATCTTGAAAGTCTTCTGGACGGAGAAGAGATCACTAAGGATACTGTGATTTTCCTCAGAGAGGAAGACATGAAATATGAACCTGTTCTTCGCAGAAAAGCAGGAAATGAGTGTTCATTTGAACCGGATCCTGAAATAGTTTACGGCGGACTTTCGGTTTATGACAGAAACTCATCAGTTCTTATCAACAAGACACTTGACAGTATGCTTGATGAACAGAAGAAAGATTTCGGTTCCAATTACAGACTTGCATGATCTGTAAAACGGCAGCAGCTGCCGTCATGAACTGTCTTGATACACAGAATTAAGACAGGAGAATTACATTATTTGTTATCGGGGGTGCATTATGCAGAACGTTGTATATTCAATCAACGGACCGGTTGTAAAAGTTAAGGATACAAAAGACTTTTCAATGCTTGAAATGGTATACGTGGGTAACAAGCGTCTTATCGGTGAAGTTATCGGTATAACAAACGAGTTTACTACAATACAGGTATATGAGACAACAACAGGACTGAAGGTCGGGGAACCTGTTTATCAGACAGGTGCACCAATGTGTGCTACGCTCGGACCTGGTATTATTTCAAACATTTTTGACGGTATAGAAAGACCGCTCAAAAGAATAGAGGAAGTTTCAGGAGGCGCATTTATTACTGAAGGCGCCAACGTGGATTCACTTGATACAGAGAAAAAATACGAAACTGAAATAAAGGTCTCTGTAGGCGATCATCTTACCGGCGGTCAGGTGTATGCCGAGTGTCAGGAAACAGCAGTTATAAGGCACTACTGCATGCTTTCACCGCTTCTTGAAGGTGATGTTATTTCTGTAAACGAAAACGGAGAGTACAGAATAAATGACACAGTGTGTGTAATTAAGGACAAAAAGGGAAATGAGATCCCGCTGACTCTCTGCCAGAAGTGGCCTATCAGACAGCCTCGTCCGGTTAAGGAAAGAAAGCTTATTTCCAGACCTCTTATCACAGGTCAGAGAGTAATCGATACTATTCTTCCGATCGCCAAGGGCGGTACTGCTGCTATTCCTGGCGGTTTCGGTACAGGAAAGACTATGACACAGCATCAGCTTGCAAAGTGGTGTGATGCTGATATTATTGTGTACATAGGCTGCGGCGAACGTGGAAACGAGATGACTCAGGTACTTGAGGAATTCTCGGAACTTATCGACCCTAAGACAGACCGTCCTCTTACTGACAGGACCGTTCTCATTGCCAATACATCCAACATGCCGGTTGCTGCCCGTGAAGCCTCCATCTATACAGGTATTACTCTTGCGGAATATTACCGTGACATGGGCTATCATATCGCTATCATGGCAGACTCTACATCCAGATGGGCAGAAGCTCTCCGTGAGATATCAGGCCGACTTGAGGAAATGCCTGCGGAAGAAGGTTTCCCGGCATATCTTCCTTCAAGACTTTCAGAATTCTATGAACGTGCCGGTTACATGGAAACCCTTTCAGGCAGGGAAGGCTCGGTTACGGTAATCGGTGCCGTATCGCCTCAGGGTTCAGACTTTTCTGAGCCGGTAACTCAGAACACCAAGCGTTTTGTACGCTGCTTCTGGACTCTTGACAAATCACTTGCCTATGCAAGACATTATCCTGCAATCAACTGGACAACAAGCTACAGTGAATATATTGAAGATCTCGCAGCATTCTATACGGAGAATGCCGGTGCTGACTTTATGGAATGCCGTCAGGAGATTTCGAACATCCTCGTTGAGGAAAACAAACTTATGGAGATCGTCAAGCTTATCGGTTCAGATGTTCTTCCTGATGACCAGAAGCTTGTTATCGAGATCGCACGAGTTGTACGTGTAGGGTTCCTCCAGCAGAATGCCTACCACAAGGATGATACATTCGTTCCGCTTACCAAACAGCTTCTCATGATGAGGACGATCCTTCATCTGTACAACGAATCAAAGAGAAAGATCGCTGAAGGAAGAACTGTTGGTCAGATCGTAAAATCCGGAATAATGGAAAAGGTCATCAAGATCAAGTATGAGATCCCTAACGATCACCCGGAAATGTTCGACAACTATATTACTGAGATCACTGAAACTCTTGACAGTCTGAGTGACGAGGGCGAATGGAGGGCTGAATAATGGGCGTACAGTACATCGGACTTGAACAGGTTACCGGTCCGCTTATAGCACTTGAAAATGTTAAGGGCGTTGGCTACGAGGAAGTTGCTTCGATCAGACTTGAAGACGGAACCGAACGTATAGGCAGAATCGTTGAACTTGCTGGTGACAAGGCGATACTTCAGGTATTTGAGGGAACAAAGGGCCTTTCACTTAAGAATACAAGAACTTCATTTACAGGAAAGCCGCTGGAAATGCCTCTTTCAAAAGATATTCTCGGACGAGTATTCAACGGTGCCGGCAAGCCTATCGACAATTTAGGATATATCTATCCGGAAAAATATGCTGACATAAACGGAAAGCCTCTTAATCCGGTTTCCAGAACATATCCGAGAAACTATATAAGAACCGGTATCTCATCGATAGACTGTCTTATGACTCTTATCAGAGGTCAGAAGCTTCCTATTTTCTCCGGCTCCGGCCTTTCACACAATAAGCTCGCTGTTCAGCTTGTTCGTCAGGCTCAGATAGCTGATGAAAGCGGTCAGGAATTTGCTGTAGTTTTCGGCGCGATGGGCGTTAAGAATGACGTTGCTGATTATTTCAGAAAGAGCTTTGAGGAAAGCGGTGTTCTTCAGAATGTTGCTATGTTTATAAATCTGGCAAACGACCCTATTATCGAACGTATACTTACTCCGCGCTGTGCTCTTACTGCAGCTGAATATCTTGCTTATGAAAAGAACATGCATATCCTTGTAATACTTACTGATATGACTTCATATGCCGAGGCACTTCGTGAATTCAGTTCATCCAAGGGTGAGATCCCTGGCAGAAAGGGCTATCCTGGTTATCTTTACTCAGACCTTGCGTCTCTTTATGAGCGTGCCGGAATAGTAAAGGGATCAACGGGAAGCGTTACTCAGATCCCGATCCTTACAATGCCGAACGATGACATCACTCATCCGGTACCTGACCTTACAGGATACATCACCGAGGGTCAGATAGTTCTTGACAGAAATCTTGACCAGACAGGCATTTATCCTTCAGTATCAGTTCTTCCTTCACTTTCACGTCTTATGAAGGACGGTATCGGTGAAGGCTATACAAGAGCCGACCATTCAGCTGTTGCCAATCAGCTTTTTGCATGCTACGCAAAAGTACAGGAAGCGCGTTCGCTTGCAGCTGTAATCGGTGAGGAGGAACTTTCAGATACAGACCGCAAATACATGGAATTCGGCATTCAGTTTGAAAAACACTTTATCAATCAGGGCTTTGATGAAAACAGGACGATCGAGCAGACTCTTGATCTTGGATGGGAGCTTCTTTCACTTCTTCCTAAGTCAGAACTTGAACGAGTTGACGAAAAACTCTTAAACGAAAAATATGTTGAAGACGCAGCTTCAAGATTTGCCGACTGACAGTAAGGAGATGATCGTGTGACTGAACAGATTTTTCCTACCAAAGGTAATCTTATAAAGGCGCGTAAGGACCTTGCTCTTTCAAGACTCGGATATGAGCTTATGGACAGGAAGAGAAATATCCTGATAAGAGAGCTCATGCAGCTGGTGGATTCGGCAAATGAGATAAGGTTTGACATAGAAAAGACCTATGAAGATGCATACCGTGCACTTCAGCAGGCTAATGTCAGTCTCGGGGTTGTTGAGATATTCGGAAAGGCTGTTCCGGTTGAGAATACACTTACGGTCGGAAGCCGAAGCGTAATGGGTGTTGAAATTCCGACAGTGAAGATCGAACCTGTTATCCATACAGCTCCTTTCGGATTTTACGATACTGATTCAAGTCTTGACGAGGCCTATATCCTCTTTGCAAGGGTAAAGGAAATGACAGCGAAACTTGCAGAAGTGGAAAACGGTATTTACAGACTTGCAGTCGCCATTAAGAAGACCCAGAAGAGAGCTAATGCTCTTAAAAATATTCTTATTCCGAAATTTATCGGTATTTCAAAATATATCAGCGACAGCCTTGAGGAAAAGGAACGTGAGGAATTTTCACGTCTTAAAGTCATCAAAGCGCAGAAAGCTAAAAAGGCGGAGAAAAACTGATGTTATTATCAGCAGAAAACATTTCAAAAAACTACGGCATGAAACAGCTGCTTGACGGTGTTTCAGTTTATCTTAACGAGGGTGACAGATTAGGAATAATCGGAATCAACGGTACAGGTAAAAGTACACTGCTAAAGATACTTGCAGGTGCGTCCCATCCTGACAGCGGTAATATTTCCATGAAGCCTGACCTGCAGATATCATATCTTCCTCAGGATCCGGTGATGGATGATGAAAACACTGTTCTTGAGCAGGTGCTTTCCGACATGCCTTCGGAATACCGCGAAGTACATGAGTACGAGGCAAAGACCATGCTTAACAAGCTTGGTATAAGCGATTTTTCCGCAAAGATAGGCACTCTTTCAGGAGGACAGAGAAAAAGAGCTGCTCTTGCCGCTGCTCTTATCCATCCGGCTGATGTTCTCGTACTTGACGAGCCTACCAACCACCTTGACAGTGAAATGGTGACCTGGCTCGAAAACCGTCTGAACAGATTTTCCGGCGGAATAATCATGATCACTCATGACAGATATTTTCTTGAAAGAGTGGTAACAAAAATAGTTGAGCTTTCCCGCGGAAAGCTTTATACATATGAAGCGAATTTTTCAAAATATCTCGAACTTAAAGCTCAGCGTGAGGAAATGGCTGAGGCGAGTGAAAGAAAACGTCAGTCCATACTCAGACGTGAATACCAGTGGATAATGCGAGCTGCAAGGGCGAGAGGCACTAAAAGCAAGGACAGAATTGAACGCTATCATGATCTCAAAAACCAGTCCGGGCCTGAGTATGATGAAACGGTAAAAATTTCAGCTCTGTCAAGCAGACTTGGAAGAAAGACCATTGAACTTAAAAACGTTTCAAAGAGCTTTGGGGATAAAAAGGTGATTGACGACTTTTCATACATCATACTTCGCAATGACCGTATTGGTATAATCGGACACAACGGTGCCGGAAAGTCAACGCTGCTTAATATGATCGCCGGAAGACTTAAACCTGACGAAGGTGAGGTTGAGACCGGTGAAACAGTAAGTATAGGTTATTTCACACAGACATCATGTGAGCTTGATCCTGATGTTAAGGTATTTGATTTCATTCATGATATATCTGATTCCGTAAAGACTTCGGAAGGAACATTTTCAGCTTCCCAGATGCTTGAACGTTTCCTTTTCTATCCTGATCTTCAGCAGAGTCTGATCGGAAGGCTGAGCGGCGGTGAGAAAAGAAGGCTCTATCTTCTCAGTATTCTCATGCAGGCTCCTAACATTCTTCTTCTTGACGAGCCGACCAATGATCTTGACATAGAAACACTCCGTATTCTTGAAGACTATATTGAAGAATTCCCGGGTGCTGTTATTTCAGTATCACATGACAGATATTTTCTTGACAAGACAGCGGAGTCCATATTTGAAGTATGTGACGACGGAAAAGTAAGCTGCTTTACCGGAAACTACAGTGACTATGCAGAAAAGGCTGCCGAAAGGAAGCAGGCAGAAAAAGCTGTATCTGCACCGGCTGCAGGATCATCTTCGGAAAACAGCAGAAAAGGCGGACATGCACTTAAGTTCTCGTTCAAGGAACAGCGTGAGTACGAGACCATTGACGCAGACATTGAAGCAATTGAAAACAGCATTGCAGAGTGTGAAGCAGAAATGGCTGCTCAGACAAGCGATTACGTAAAGCTTCAGGAATTATCGTATAAAAAGACACGTCTTGAAGCAGAGCTTGAGGAAAAAACAGAACGCTGGATCTATCTTAATGATCTTGCGGACAGAATAGAAGCAGAAAAGAACAAATAAAACATTACAAAACGCTTATTCCATAAGCGTTTTCTTTTTGAAAGGGTTTAAAATGGAGAACGTGATCACTACCGACATTGCGGTTATCGGCGGCGGAGCGGCCGGATTAACTGCAGCTATAGAGGCAAAGAAGACCGCACCTTCACTTAGTATTGTAATTGCTGAAAGACTAGACAGGACCGGAAAAAAGATTCTTGTTACCGGCAGCGGCAGATGTAACCTTACTAACCGAAACATTTCCGCAGAGGATTATCACGGCTCCCTTTCTTTCGTGATGGATATTATAAGGAAAACACAGAATACGGAAGAATTTTTCCGTTCTCTGGGAGTTCTCTGCACAGCCGACAGTGAGGGAAGAGTCTATCCGTACAGCAGAAGTGCTGCTTCCGTCCTAAGTGCACTCAGGCTCAGGCTTAAAAGTCTGGATATTCCGGAAATCTGCGGGTTTAAAGCTGAAAGTATTGATAAAACCCGAAACGGATATCAGATAAAGGCCGAAGACGGAAGGGTAATAAAATGCCGCAGAATAATCGCAGCATGCGGCGGTTATGCTTCTCCGTCAAACGGTACCGACGGATCAGCACTGAAAATGTTCAGGGAAACCGGCGTAAAAACCGCAAAGATCTGTCCGGCTGTTGCGCCGCTTCGTGTAGATCCGGCTTCAGTCAAAGGACTTAAGGGGGTGCGTGTCCACGGTCGTGTAAGCGCTGTTTCGGGAGACAGAATAATAAAAACTGAAGAAGGGGAGATTCAGTTTACTGAAAACAGTATTTCCGGTATCTGTGTCTTTGATCTTGCTTACCTTTTTTCAGCTTATGAAGGTAAGCTTTCGGTAAATGCTGATCTGATGCCGGAATTCTCTGTGAGGCAGACACAAGATATTCTTAAAGAAATTAAAGAAGAAAGAATAAACTGCACTCTTGAAGAATTTCTGAACGGCCTTTTTGTTAGGAATCTTGCTGTTTATATAATAAAAAAATCACTGGATATGCCTCTCACAGATCCTGTTTCAGTGCTAAAGGACAGGGACTTGTCAAAAGTTGTGGAAACAATAAAAAATCTTTCCTTTAAGATCACCGGATGTTCGTCGTGGCAGAACGCACAGGTGACTTCAGGTGGTGTTCATGCCAGTGAGATCGATGCTTCACTCTGTCTTAAGAAAGATAAAGGAATATATTTTGCCGGTGAGATACTCGACACGGACGGGAAATGCGGTGGATATAATCTTGAATGGGCCTGGTCCTCAGGGATGTGGGCAGGCCGTAACTGTGCTTTATCAATGCATAATTTGACTTGACATAATTGAAAAATTGTGATAAGATAGAACTGCAGTTATTTGTGCAAAAACTACAAATATAACATTTTAATGCTTTACTTTTTTTAATGTAATTAAATTATCTCGAATTTAATCTGTATGTGTAATAATTATATAGCAAACACAGTAATTTTTTAGGGGGAAATAAACTGTATGGATCTTTTTACAGGTTTCATACATACAGACGGCAGGCTGCTCAGAGACGAAAACAACAGAGAGTATCTGCTGAAGGGTATGGCTTTCGGAAATAATGTCTGGGATAATCCGTCGCTTCCGCCGTATGATACTCATCATACAAAGGACAGCTACAGAGAGCTTGCAGAAATGGGATTTAACTCTGTAAGGTTTTATCTGAATTACGGATTATTCGAAGATGACTCTAATCCATATGAATATAAGGAAACCGGTTTTGAGTGGATCGACAGAAATGTGGAATGGGCTAAGGAAAACGGTATGCGTATCGTTCTCAATATGCACTATCCTCAGGGTGGTTATCAGTCACAGGGCGGCGGAACGGCTTTATGGAGTGATAAGGAAAACCAGAACAGACTGGTGGCTCTGTGGAAAGCAATCGCCGAAAGGTACTGCAATGAACCTTGCATAGTCGGTTACGGACTTCTTAATGAGCCGGTAATTCCGGCAGATGATGTCTGGGCGGGAAGCAGAAAATGGGCAGAACTTCTTAACAGAATGATCAGAGCTGTACGTGAAGCCGACCGTAATCATATAATCTTTATCGAAAAGATACTGACGTTCCAGAACGAAGAAACTTTTGAACTGGAATGGAGCAGATCAAATGATGAGCATAATTTTGCTCTTTCCGATGACAATTACAATGCGGTTTATGAATTCCATTTCTATAATCCGTATACATTTACTCACCAGGGATTATCCTGGTCAAACACAAGTGAATTCAATAAAGTATATCCTAACGAGGAAGATATTTTCGCTGACGGAGTAAGCTGGCATGCAGGAACTTTCAACGGCGAGCAGTGTGATCTTGAAAGCAGGGACTGGCAGTACATTGAAAGTGACCGTGTCACTGTAACTGACGATGACCAGATACTGAGTTATGTTTTCCAGGCGAGAGAGATCGGTGAGAACGGTGCTGTATATGTTGACGACATTGCGATCACTGAGTTTGACAGTGAAGGCAACCGTACCCGTGTAGTCTATGCAAGTAATTTTGATAAAACATGTTCGATGTATTTCTGGGCAAGCAATAATATAGGAAACGGAAAATTTGTAAGTACCAAGGGAAGAAAACGCGGCGGAAGCTATCTGGTTTCAGGTACTACGGATGATGCGAGCGGCTCAGTCGGATTTTTCAGACCGGTCAAGAACTACAGCTATCAGGCAAGCGGCTATTTCCGTATTCGTTCGTCCAGCGGAGAAGCTACTATAAGACCAAGAGTTGATATCTGGAAAGCAGAATCCATTTCGTTTCTTAACAAGGATTTTCTTGAAAAAAATATAAAGGCTTATGCGGAGTTTTCTGAAAAATACAACGTTCCTGTATACTGCGGCGAATTCGGTACCGGAACGGTGAGCTTTACCGATGACAAGGGAGGAGACCGCTGGGTTGCAGACGTTATTGATATTTTCAATAAGTACCGGATAAGCTATAACTATCATACATATCACGAGGAATCATTCGGATTATATATGAACAGCTCTCTTGAACCTGCAGCGAACAGAAACGAACTTCTTTATGAGGTTCTGCGTAGAAAAAACAAGTAATTTTAATGCCCCGGCTTAGTCCGGGGTTATTTTATTTCAGACTGTCAGATAAAAAGGCAGTGATTTCGTGAATTTACGACGAAAACTGTTACAAAAAAATTCGGAGGAATTTGTTGATTTTTTCGTAATTATGTGCTATAATTTTATTTGTGTGAATTTGACTGAATAACTTCACTATATATTAAAACGGAGGAATTAAGATGAAAATTTCTTTTTCTACAGGTGCCTGCTCTGGTTTCAGCTGGCCTGATGTTTACTCTATGGCTAAGGACTTCGGTTATGACGGAATAGAACTAAGAAGCCACGGCCAGGTTGCTGACATGATGTTCTCAAAACAGTTTTCCGAAAAAAACGTTGACAAGACTCTGTCTGTGCTGCGCGGAGTAAATCTTGAAATTCCATGTGTTTCATCAGGATGCTGCCTTAAATACAGGGATAATGAAGAGGCAAACATTGCAGAAGTAAAGGGATTTATCGACCTTGCGGAAAAGGTTTCCTCACCATATGTAAGAGTTCTTGCAGACAAGGCTGCCGGTCCGGTAGACGGTGATTCAGACGACGATTACGTTGCAGAAATTCTTAAGAAACTTGCTGCTTATGCATCAGGAAAGAACGTTACTCTTCTCGTTGAAACAAACGGTGTTTATGCAGATACTTCACGACTCAAGACTCTTATCGACAAGGCTGATTCTCCGAATGTAGCAGTACTCTGGGATATTCATCATCCTTACAGATATTTTAACGAAGCTCCGGAAAAGACCATCGAAAACGTTGGTAAGTTCATCAGACACGTACATGCCAAGGACAGTGTCATGAAGGACGGCAAGATCCAGTTCTGCCTTATGGGCGAAGGTGATCTTCCGCTTGACAGCTTCTGGGAAGAACTCGAAGGGATCGGCTATGACGGCTATATCTCATTTGAATGGGTAACTAAATGGGGCGCAAGCAGCATTTCAGAAGCCGGTATCGTATTCCCGCACTTTGCAGAATACTGCAAAAGATTTGCTGAGAACGAAAGCAAGGAACTTCCGGTCAATAAGGCTGGTACAGGCAAGTACCTCTGGAGAAAGAACAAACTTATTGCCAAGACGTTCCCTGATGTTCTTGACAGAGTCTGCGAAGAATTCCCTGATCAGTACGCTTTCAGATATACAGAACTTGACTACATCAGAACATATCCGCAGTTCCGCGATGATGTAGACCAGTTCGCAAGAACACTTATCGCTCTCGGTGTAAAGAGAGGCGACCATGTTGCTATCTGGGCTACAAACGTTCCTCAGTGGTACATCACATTCTGGGCAACAACAAAGATCGGTGCAGTTCTTGTTACTGTTAACACCGCGTATAAAATATATGAAGCTGAATATCTCCTCAAGCAGTCCGATACCCATACACTTGTTATGATCGACGGCTTTAAGGATACAAGCTATACAGAAATCATCAACGGACTCTGTCCTGAACTCAAAACATGTGAACCGGGAAAACTTGAATCCAAGAAGCTTCCTCGTCTTAAAAATATCATTACTGTTGGCGCAAAGATCGACGGTGCATTTACATGGGAAGAAGCAATTGAACTTGCTGATACAGTTCCGCTTTCCGAAGTCGAAAAGATGAGAAGCAAGATCGAATATGATGATGTCTGCAACATGCAGTACACATCCGGTACTACAGGATTCCCTAAGGGTGTTATGCTTACCCACTATAATGTAGTAAACAACGGTAAGGCGATCGGTGACTGCATGGATCTTTCAACTGCTGACAGAATGATGATCCAGGTTCCTATGTTCCACTGCTTCGGCATGGTTCTTGCAATGACAGCGTGTATGACACACGGTTCTACCATGTCACCGATAACTGCTTTCTCACCAAGAAAGTCTCTTGCTTGTATCAATCAGGAAAAGATCACTGCATTCCACGGCGTTCCGACAATGTTTATTGCAATGCTCGGACACAATGACTTTGCAAAGACTGACTTCTCATATATGAGAACAGGTATCATGGCAGGAAGTCCCTGCCCGATCAAGGTTATGCAGGAAGTTGTCGAAAAAATGCACATGACTGATATCTGCATTACATACGGTCAGACGGAAGCAAGCCCTGGATGCACAATGAGCCAGACTGATGACTCACTTGAAGTTCGTGTAAATACAGTAGGACGTGCAATGTTCGGCGTTGAGTGTAAGATCGTTGATCCTGAAACAGGTGAAGATCTTCCGGACAACACTGACGGCGAATTCGTTGCAAGAGGCTACAACATCATGAAGGGTTACTACAAAATGCCTGAAGCAACTGCAGCTGCTATCGACGCAGACGGCTGGCTCCACACAGGCGACCTTGCAAGAAGAACACCTGAAGGATATTACAAGATCACTGGCCGAATCAAGGATATGATCATCCGCGGCGGTGAAAACATTTACCCTAAGGAAATTGAAGACTTTATCTACACTCATCCGAAGGTAAAGGACGTTCAGGTAATCGGTGTTCCTGACAAGGCTTACGGTGAAGAGATCATGGCTTGTATCATTCTTAAAGAAGGCGAAACTTCAACACAGGATGAGATCAAGGATTATGTTCTTGCAAATATGGCTAAACACAAAGTTCCGAAGTACGTTGACTTTGTTGATTCATTCCCGATGAACGCTGCCGGCAAGATCCTTAAATACAAGATGAGAGAAAACGCAGTTGAAAAACTCAAACTTCAGGAAGATAACAGTATTGTTACTGCCTGATCAGTATTTCAATATAATAACATGATAAAAACGCTCCTGTTCTTTTATGTGGAACAGGAGCGTTTACAGTTAACGTGAAACGATTATAATATCACGCGTTAACGAACAGTGCGTAAACGTTATCTTTTACTGATAATAAAAAAACAGGTTAACCTGAAACGGTTAACCTGCGCGTTGCTAATCTATTATGACAGCCTGTTTATCAAGCTGATTGTATATCATTTTAAAACGGTCTCTGTTGTATTTCATCATACCCTTGAGCGGATCAGCTGCAATTACAGTGTTGTCTTTTTTGTCGTATCCGCAGAGCACCATACAGTGTTCGTTGTTGTACCACTGTACCGATTCTTTGTTTTCGCCGAAGTAAGCGTCTGTCAGTTCGACATCCATAAGATTCATGCTTGCCCATACTATTACCGGAACATCATTGTCGATATATTCGAAAAGATCATCGAATTCAGTGCCGCTTATGTTCCATGCAGTAACATCCATGGTTCTCTGGATAAGATATTTCTGCGCTGTTTCGACGATGACCGGAGCATAGCATCCGTAACCATCTTCTGATGCCGGGTTTCCGATAAACGCTTTGTTAAATCCTGTGCTTCCGAGAGAAGCTGTCGGGAGATAATTATTTGCAAGCTCTGTTTTTGTCACGTCATAGCCTAAGTAGTTCAGTACCGTGGTAAGTGCAGTGACCTCGCATCCTGTCGGGAGTTCAGGTTTTTGCATAACGCATTTCATATTTATCGTATATTCTGATTTCTCAGCTTCTTTGTTTAAATTCACTATCGGATCTTCGCTTTTTACGCTTTCAAGTCCGATTTCCGGTCTGTTATAGCTTTCAACCAATTCAACCGGAACGATTTTGTTTGTAAACTCATCGTCAAACAGATTCTCATTTTTCCTTACAGAACAGGAACATAACCCTAATAGCAGTGAACCTGCAATGATGAGTGGTGTTATTCTGTATTTCAAGTAATTTACTTCCTTTAATTCAATTTTATATTTATATTATAATGAAAAAAATGAATTTGTCAATAGACAAGTTGGATAAAATTTTCGAGTATCTCATGTAACATCCGGCCGGAAATCGGTTTTCAGTTTATAAATCAGTTTGCAACCTGTATTTTTGTACATATTTTGACCTTGATAATTTGTTTTCATTGTGATATACTTATACAGGTGTGCTCTTTTATAAGCAGCATACATCATATTAATTAAAATTATGAAACGGGAAAAAAGGTGCATTATGAATTATAAAACATTTGGAAAAATGCTTCTTGCTGCAGTTACGTTTTCTGCAGTCGTTGCTTCGGGAAGATTAACCGGCTTTGCCGGCAGGGATCATGCTATGGCTGATACTGCCTATACTTATACTGCTGCAGATGTTTTAAGACTCAAGCAGTGCTTTATGGGCAAAACAGAACTTGCTCCTGAAGAGTATGACAAGTTTGATTTTAACGGAGACGGTGTTATCAATCTCTGTGACATGAATCTTGCTGCTGTGCTTCTGACTCAAGAGATCTCTTTGCCGGTCGTTACTACTACTGAAACGGCTGTTACAGAACTTCCTGAGATCACAATGCCTGTTACTACAGCACGTTATCAGGATGCTATACCGCAGATACCATATGCTACAGTTATTGAACCGGAAAAACCTGTAACTACAACTGCTGAAGTGACAACGACAGAAGCGACAACTACGACTGAGGCTACTACGACCACAGTAATAACGACGACAACAGTTACGACCACGACGGAACCTCCGGTTACCACAACTGTAACGACAACAACTGAAGCTCCGGTCACAACAGAAGAAGCTCTGCCTTCATCAGGTGAACCTGTTAAGGTAGAGGTAGACAGTATCCTCCAGATGCCGGAACTTCCGAAGGGAAGTGAAGTTACTGCTCTTGCAATGATCCTTAACCATTACGGATTCAACGCAGACAAAGCACTTCTTGCTGACCTTATGCCAAAGTTCAATTTCTACATAATCGATGATGTGCTTTACGGCGCAGACTTTATCAACACTTATCCTGGAAATCCTGCAAGTGCAGTTTCCGGCTATGGCTGCTATACACCGTGCATGGTGACTACTGCTGATAATTATTTCAAACAGACCGGTGATGTGAAGTATAAGCTTTCTGATCTGACAGGAACTGATTTTGATTCACTTCTTTCCTATATCGATGCTGGAAGACCTGTTATGGTCTGGGCAACTATCGATATGATCGAACCTGAATATACTAAATCATGGATCACGCCGGACGGAAGAAATGTTCAGTGGTACGAAAACGAACACTGCTTCGTTCTTACCGGATATGACAAAGCAGCGAACAGAGTTTTTGTGAACGATCCTCAGAAAGGAAAAGTTACATACAGCCTGAGCGTGTTCAGATTCCGCTATAATCAGATGGGTAAATATGCTGCTGTACTTTCGGGCGGAGATATAAAGGAAGTTACTCCTGCGCCGTCTGTTACACAGCCTTCAGGACCTTCTGACTGTAAATACAAGGTGGGCGACGAGGTTGAATATACAGGTCTGGTTTATTATTCCGCCAACGGAGGTAAGTCAGTTGAGGTGGATGGTACATACGAGATCACTGAGATCCTCGATGATGATACCAAGCCTTACAGAATAAGACTTGGTACGGCCGGCTGGGTTCCAATAGATTTTAAGTAATACTTTTCATAAATAACAAAAAAATGCTGTGGTAATTTAAGCTGCCACAGCATTTTTTATGAGTTTTTCATAGCTGTAATTTACTATCCTAAAAATACCTCAAAATACTATTGACAACAGTGGCAGTATATGCTATAATGTAAACATACCAATGATAAACAATACCATTTAAGGAGAACACTATGAAAACAAAAATTGACATCAAAAAAACTTCACGTGCATCAGTATCTATAATGCTTTCTTTTCTGATGCTTCCCGTATACACTTTTGGTGCTGCAGTAACAGACAGCGTCAGGATCTCATCTGCTAAAACAATGGCAGCAGGGGCTGCTGATCTTGCTTCCGATGCAGGCCTTTCTGATTTTAACGGAGTTCTTAAGGATGTTTACGGACTGTTCGCTGCATCTTCTTCAGAGAAAGAGCTTGAAGAAAACCTTAACGATTATTTTTACAGGACGATCAATAACACAGCTTTGACTGAAGATGATGCCCAGAGCAGAAAATATATTTCATCTCTCGCTGACATTTTTTCAGATCCTTCAAAGGCTGATTTTAAAAATCTTGTTTCACTTAATACTGAATCTTTCAATGCCGAATATACCGAGGGCGCTGTGCTTGCTAATCCTGAAGTCCTCAAAAGCCAGATAACCGAGTATATGAAGTATTCCGGTCCGCTTAAGATGGGCAGCGGTATACTCAACAAGGTCGGCGCTTTCAGAGATTTCAGCAAACAGAACAAGGCGATCACTGCCAAGATCGAATATGACAAGAGCCTTGAAAAGATAAATAAGAAATGTGCTTTTGTATGGAAAAACGCATCAGACTACAACAGCTTTATTACTTCCGGTAATTTTTCAGGTTCTGTAAATGCTTCGGAAAATGAAAAGCAGGTAAGGGATATTTATAAAAAGGCAGTATCTGTCATGTACATGATCAGGTATTCTGAAGACACATACATAAACACTGACAAGCAGGCTGAAAAGGATGTAAAGGATACAGCTTCATCTGAAAAGAAGTCTGTTATGGAAGCTGCTGCAGATAAGCTTAACGGCTATGTGGCTTCAGACAATGGTAATGATTCAGGATTTATGAGTGAAATTCGAAACATTGCTGCTTCTTCTGACTTCGATCACGTAAGAGGTATTCATGGCAAATCTGCTGAACTTGATAAGGTCAATACATACTGCGATATGTATAAAAAGCAGTACGGAAAGCTTTCTGACGATCAGAAGAAGGCGAATCAGTCCTTTTATGACCGTGTGTGTGATCTTGCTTATCTTATGGACAAGACGGTTTCTGATGCGCGTTTCATACGCGATGCGTGGAAGACACATGCAAATGCTTACTGCGGTAATGCAGCTGATATACTTTCAAATTTCTGTACTTCTGCAGATGAAGCAATAGCGTACCTCGAAGATACAAAGGACGGTCTTGAAGATATACTCCTTGCTATCGATTCTGCTGAAAAGGCCGGTCAGAACTGGAAGACAGCTATCTCTGTTCTGTCAGAAGGCGATGTGAAAACATCCATGCAGAACGAATACAACAACGATGTCAAGTCGCTGAACAAAAAAGATATCAATGATTACCTGTCGATAACTAAAAAGAATCTCGACGCCTTTAAGAACTTAAGAAGTTTTGCGGAAGGACTTAAATTCCACGGTGAGACAGTCTGCCAGTACATAGATTATTCTTCAGTTTTTGTACCTGCGCTCTGTGACCGTGCAGTATACAGCCAGATCGATACACCTGGTGCCGCTGATGATGAAGTATCTTCTGAACTTGTTTCAACAGTGAAACTCGGAAGTGAAAGCTATGCGGAACAGGGAAGCAGCTATAAGTTTTACAAATATCTTAACGATAATTACGGAAACACAGCAGTTTCTCAGGCAGACAGGAAGTCGGCAAAGCAGCTTCTCAAGACAATGAAGGATCTTGGCGATCCGGCAAAGATCACTCAGAATATGCCATCTTCTGCAAAGACTGATCTCCGTTCAAAGATATCAGATGAAAAGCTTAATGCGATCAGTGCTTATCTTGCAGTCCCTGATGCCGGTGAAAGTTTTACAGCTTCCGGAAGTGATACTGATGCAGAACAGGCTCTGGAAAACAGTGAGACACTTCAGAAGAATACAGGTGCATTCTTAAGCCAGATAGGTAATCTGGCCGGCGAAGGTGTTGAAGACCTTCTTTTAAGCGAGTATATAATGCAGATGTTCAGCTGCTATACATCAGAAACTGAATGCAGCGGCGGCAAGGTAAACACTGTAACTCCTAAGATGATGTCGGGTGTTCAGATGAACGAACAGAACAATGTTTTCTATCGTTCTGAAGCAGAGTACATTCTCTGGGGAAATGAGGATATGGAAAAGAATCTTGCCTATACAAGAGCGCTTATTTTTGGTACAAGATTCTCACTCAACAGCGTTTATGCATTTACTGATTCCGAGATACGCACGGTTACAACCACTGCAGCGACAGCCATAGCAGGATGGACTGGATTTGGTATTCCGGTAGTTAAGACTGTACTCATTCTTTCCCTTGCTCTCTCCGAGTCTGTTATCGACCTCAACACACTTCTTGCAGGCGGGGAAGTACCGGTATACAAGAATTCATCTACCTGGAATATGAAGCCGTCCGGTATTGTAAATGCACTGAAAAATAATTCTGATGAAATCGTTAAGGTGGCATCAGCAAAGGCCGGAAAACAGGTTGAGGATATTTTTGGCAAGCTGGAAGGCGCTGCTGAAAACGGTATTGATGAACTCACAAATACAGTTAATTCCTATGTTGATGATTTTGCCGATGAAACAATTGATTCTGCTGTCAATTCAGTGAACAATATTGTATTTGCCACAGCGCTTTCTGTTATTGACGGTGCGGAACAGGGTATGAGCAAAGAAAATGTTAAGAAGCTTCTTCTTAAAAATCTTGAATCGATCGATACTTCAGGCAGTGATCTCAGTTCAGCAGCTGCTGCAGAAATAAAGAAACTTGCTGAAGCTAAGGCTGACGAATTTGCCGGAATGATCTGCAGTGCATCAGCATCATCTGTCGGTGCTGCAAAAGAAAAAGTCGAACAGATAAAAGCTGAAACAGCTGAAAAGATCAAAGCATCTGTAGAATCCCTTAAAGCACCTGTGAAGAATACGGTTGACAGTGTAGGAAAGTCTGTAAAGGAAATCGCAAAGAACGGTATCGGTGCAGCCGGCGAATGTGCTGAAGACTATGCGAAGGATCTTGTAGGAAATCTGGCAACAGGCGCTACAACAGCACTCACAGACAAGTTCGGTAATGTAAGCGTTAATGCATCAAAGAGGGCGCCTTCAGCAGCAAGTGCAATAACACTTACCTACAAGGAATACCTCAGTATTTTCCTTATGCTCGGAACAATGTCAGAGGAAAAGGAACGTGCAATGCTTTCCAGAACAGCTATTCTTATCGACGTTAATATGAACAATGGCTTAAAGAACGCATCAGCGAAGGGATATACGCTTACACCGTCAGGCAGCTTTGACATCAGCAAGGCAGCTTCAATGGTGACAGTAGACGCTGATGTATCAGTAAACACGATCCTTCCTGGTATTATCATTCCGAATTCAGTATCAGGAAACAGCAGCACATCAAATAACGGTATTACAGACAGAACAAAAAATATATCTGTAAGAACAGTTCTCAGTTACTGATCCTACAGTATATTTGACCTGAACAGGTGCAGAGACAGAGTGCTTTGCACCTGTTTTTTCTTGTATTTATCTGTTGAATAGTGTATAATATTTATATCTGTAAAGGTGCATTTTTCTTCGAAAAATGAATTGAAATTTTCCAGTCGGAGACTGGAAAATCTATGCGGATATATAGGCGTCTCGCCGTAACAATAAAAATACATGAGAATACAGTTCTGTATTGCTGGATTCGGATTTGCAATTTCATTAAATACTGACTGGAGGAATTACGATTGATATATTTATATACTAATACTGAAAACGAAAAAGAATATATTTTAATGAATGATCAGTATTTTAATCTGAATACTGCCAATAAAGATTTCTCTGAAGAAGTTAAACAGGCAATATGGGATATAGACAAGGCAAAACTTACTGATAAAGGGCATATCGAGACAAAATACGGTATCGGGCTTTTGCGAAATCTTTCAAGTGGCTGCAAATCCTATTTAAATGTTATTTATAATCCGGATAAGATAGTCAGTGCGATGGAATGCGGAGCAAATGTTCTTGACAGACTGTTTACACTTAATGATATTAGAATTTATATGACACATCCAGAACGCTTTCAGATCAATGATGATGTTCAGATATGTTTTAATGAAAACGAGATAGTTTCCGGACGACATGGATATGAATCATGGTGGTCAAAGGAATATGAAAGAAGAGAAGAAAATGATTTATAATGAGATTAAATTTGAAATGAATCCGTTCAGATATCATCTTGTTTTTTCTTCAAGAATTACACTTGTCAGAGGAGACAGTGCAACTGGGAAAACATATCTTTATCAGATGCTTGAAGACGTAAGAATGATGGATGAATATAAGGAAATCAGGCTGTTCAATTATAAAACCGAAGATTTTCATGAGAATCTGAAAAATTGCAGAAGCAAATTTATTGTTATAGATAATGCAGACGTTCTTTTAAATGATGAAGACAGAAGATTTATAAATTTTGAGAGAAGCAATCAGTATCTTTTGTTTATGAGAAACTGTGACGGTCTTAATCTTACGGCAGATAGTTTTACGGTACTGAATGAAACGGATAACTGTATTTCTCTTATAAAGGAAGTCGAGGCACTATGAAATTTATCTGGACAGAAGATACAGGAGCAGGTTTGCATTACTGGGAACTTGTAAATCATTATTTGTTTAACGACGACTTCTGCGTTGAAACCAAAATGAGCAATCAGGGCTTGCTTGATGCTGTAAGAGATATAGATATTTCTGGTGATAATGAGTATTATATAGCTTTTGATATTGTTTATGATAATATGGATATCATGAATAAATATCTCGAAATAGTGAAGATTGTTCGTATTAGTAATGGAAAAATAAAGCTGTTTGATCTTACTTGTTTTGAGTATATTATATTTGCGTTTAAATACCTCATTGACTGGACTGAAACAGGTCGTAAAGATAAGATTCCTATGCGAAACGATATTTTATCAGCAATGGAAGGGCATTCGATCAATCTTGACAAGATACAGAATGAAAAAACACTGAAATATTTGATGGGCTTTAAACGATTTTCAACTGAGAGGGTTTTGAAATCAATAGTCGGAGAATTGACAGATCAGAAGTACTGGAGCGTCAAAGGTGACAGAATGGGTGACTGCTGGTACAAAGATTGCTGTGTGATGGATAACAATGAAGGAAAATGTTTAATAGCAGATATGAACGGAGAATCAAAAATCAAGACATTGTTAGCTGACGTAGAAACTCAGCGACTGATAAAGGCTATCTAAATAAAAGGAGCATTTTTCTACGAAAAATGAATTGATATTTTCCAGCCTCCGACTGGAAAATCACCACGATACACGGAGGTAGAACAAAATGAGCATAGTTTATGGTGAAGCAACAAAAGATGATATTGATGAACTGATCCGTTTGAGGATCGCATATATGATCGATGATTTCGGAAGTGTAAGCGAGCATGAAAGCGAATGTATGAATAAGCAGCTTCCGGATTATTTCAACAGAAAACTTGGAGATGAACTTGTTGCATTTACTGCGAAAGATGAAGGAAGAATGGTAGCAGTGGCATATCTTCATATCATAGAAATGCCGGCAAATTCGATCCTTTTAAATGGCTTGTACGGTGAAGTACTGAGTGTATATACTGAACCTGAATACCGCGGAAAAGGTATTTGCACGCAGCTTATCAGAAACCTCGTGGAATACGGCAGAAAACGCGGTCTTGGAAGAATTGATCTGAGTGCAACTAAGGAAGGTTATCCGATATATAAGAAGATAGGTTTTGAGGACAAGGAACATCGTTATACTGATATGCGGTATAAATTTTAAAAGGTGCATTTTTCTTCGAAAAATGAATTGATATTTTCCAGTCTGAGACTGGAAAATCACCACGGTACACGGAGGTATGATATAATGAGCAGCGATGTTGAGAGAATAAAAGAAATAATTCAGGAATATAATGAAAAGTATGAACAAAGATACGGAAAGGTAGAATTAAGTGCACCTCTGGATGAAAAAGAGATCGTCAGATGGGAAAATGAGAATAGTTTTAAGCTTCCTGATGAATATCGGGACTGGCTGAAATATACCGGAAAAACCGTTATGCCTTTTTTAAAGATGGAATTCTATTCACCTTCGGATTTTATTATGGGTGAGGATTATATAAAGATTGGTGAAAACGATAAATATGATATTGTTATTAGTAAAATTGATAAGGATATATATTCGGTCAGAGACGGTGAGCCGAGTCATGAATTTTTAACTCTGTTATTTAGCTTTTGGTTAATGGATGTAGAAAGAATCAGTAAACTTCAGGATCATCAGGATGAAATAAGACCTGTACTAAAAAATGAGATCCAGACAATGATGGGGCAGCTGAAAAAAGCACTTTTACCTGAAAGCGGTGCTGATGAAGCATTTGGATATTTTCTTTCCAGACACATCGTTTCATATTTGAATTATGACGGAAAATATCCTACTGCGGTTATCAGAAAAGAAACTCTTGATCCTGAAATGATTGTAGCTGGTCCGAATAAATCCGGATGGTATCAGTGGAAACCTAAAAAAATAACAAAGAAAATCGATTTTGAAGAAGTCGAATCCAAACTCGGATTTAAAGTTCATAAGGAAATCAAAGAATTTATTTCTTCATATTATTATTACATGATTGATGGAAGTGGTAAAGGATATAATTTTCACAGATACGGAATGACGCCTTATCATAGCCTTGAAGGATCTCTGATCAGTTCGTTTGATAAAGGATATGGAGGAAGTTACAGGAAATTCGTTGACGGTCAGTATTTTCATCTCGGTTCAGGATGTATAAAGGGAGATGATTCCTATATTTTTGAAGTGGATAATATCACCGGAGAAGTATATGCTGTTGAATACGGCGATAAAACATGTATAAAAGTAGCGCCGTCGCTTAAAGCATTCTTTCTGAATCTGATACCAATATTCGAGGATTCAAAGGGATTTATGCAGATGTGTAAATAATCTGCAGTTCAGTGAAAAGGTGCATTTTTCTGCGAAAAATGAATTGAAAATTTCCAGTCTGAGACTGGAAAATCATTTTACGGAAGTTATAAAGATATTTCGGGAGGAGACAATTATGGGATGGATCATTGTAACGGCAGTTGTTATTGCTGCGGCTTTTATTTTATGTGCATTATATGTTAAACAGATAGCAAAGCATAATTTCAGATGCAAAAAGTGTTCAAAAGAATTTACTGTAAACTGGAGAACAATCCTTTTTTCTCAGCATTATGAGAATGAGTATGAGATCAAATGTCCTCACTGCGGTCATAAAGGATGTACTGATATTTCCGGGAAAGATAAATAGAGATACACGGAGGAATGAACAGATGATAATCGTTCCGTACAGAGAAATATACAAACAAAGTGTATTTGAATTCACTGATATCTGTTTCGAAGAACTGGATAAAAAATTCGAACCGGCTGGAAGACACAGTTTCTATAATGATATTGAGAAGTCATTTGAAGTGTTTTACTGTGTTGTTAATGAAGAGAATAACGACAATAAAGTACTTGGAACGGTTGGCTTAAAAAAGATAAATAACGACACTGTGGAACTGAAAGCCTTTTATCTTCACAAAGATTTAAGAGGAAAAGGCCTTGGAAAAAGAATGCTTGAAACAGTGATTTCAAAAGCCAGGGAACTTGGGTACAGATCAATTGTTCTGGATTCCGTTTCAAAGTATAAAGCCGCGCAGAGATTATATGAAAAGGCCGGTTTTGTGAATACGGAAAGATATAATGATAATCAGTACGCAGATGTATTTATGAAACTTGAATTATAATTTGTTTTTCGAAGAAAAACACATAAATTATGAAATGAGGTTATTACAAATGGATTTAAAAGAAAGAGCAGAAAAAGCAGTTGAACTTAAAGCTACTGGATATAACTGTGCACAGGCAGTTTCAATAGCACTTGCTGATCAGACGAATCTTGCAGAAGAACAGTTAAGACAGATCACAGCTGGCTTCGGTGCCGGTATGGGAAATCTCGAAGCTACATGCGGAGCACTTGTAGGTGCAGTTATGATAGCAGGTATGAAAACAGAAGGTAAAGGAACGATAAAGCCGGCACGTATGATACAGGAAACTTTCAAGGAAAGATGCGGAGCAATAAAGTGCAAGGATCTGAAGAATATCACTGATGGAAAACCTCTTTGTTCATGCGAGGACTGTGTCAGAAACGCTGTACTTGTATATGGCGAGATACTTGGATTAAAATAACGTGCTCAGCGACGCATAAAAGGAGAAACGAGAAGAAAAGATAGAGGGGATAAGAAAGATATGAACAACACAGCATCCACAGGATGGGATCTTATCGAGCGGGAATTTCTCAGAATTTATCCCGGTCAGAATGATCCGCTGCATTTTGCGGCTATGATAAAATGGCGTTTCGGCGGAAATGATCCGCTTGACGGAATCAGTATTTATGAGGGAAAAGACTACTGGCACTTCGTAACGTTTGGCCTTTCGGAACTGTATGAAAAAGTATCCGATAATCATGAATTAAGCGGATACGGCTATGAAATGACATTCAAGCTTAAGAAGGATAACTACGATGATCTTAACAAGGAAATAAGATGTGTCTGTCAGATTCTTCAGACTTTAGCACGTATTACATTTCAGAAAGGTGTAGTTTTCGGACCGAATGAATTTATCCGCACCGGTCAGACGGTCGGCATAGATTCAAAGGGAGAGTCAGATATCAGAGGATTTATCTGCATTTCTGATCCTTCAGTCAATACGATAGATACACCAAACGGAAAAGTTGCATTTATTGAAATGGTCGGCATGACAGAAGATGAACTGCTTTCTCTCTCGACCCGTGATTCAGTAAAAAATATCTATTCAAAACTCGGAAGCGATATTACCGATTACAAAAGGAAATCTGTATTGCTAAACGTTCCGGCTGAAAGAACGGCTTCAAATATAACAACTGTATCTTCACCTGTAAGCACTCCGGAAACAAAACCTGAAACAACTCCCGAAGAAAAAACTGATCAGAAAACAGACGTTTCAGTAAATCAGGAAATAAAAACAGAAAACAGTTCTTCATTGATCCGTAATACCGATCAGAGAATAAAGCCGGAAGGTGCAAAGAATTATCTGAAAGGTGAGCGGACAGATATCACCGACTGTGATGAGGTGAGAATAAGCCTTAAATATGACAGTGCCGAAGCTGGAGCGGATCCGGATGTATATGCATTTATGCTGCGTGAAAACGGGAAAGCCGAACGTGATGAGGATCTTGTATTTTTCGGCAGCAAACTGTCACCGGACGGAGCAGTTGAAGATCTTTCAGTTGGAAATAGCCATACCGTTTCATTTAAGCCGTCGCAGTTGTCGTCTGATATTTATCATGTCCTTGTATGTTTCTCGGTATACGGAGATGATGAAAAGGTGAATTTCAGCAAGATCAAAAATCCTGCGGCGGTTATAGATTTGTTCGGATCCGGAGGATCAGGTGAATTTAAACTTGAACTGAGTTCGGAAAAGACGGTTGAAGTTGTAGAATTCTATCGCCACAATGATCGCATAAAAATGAAAACAATCGGGTCCGGATATTTTACCGGAATAGAAAAGCTGTGCGAGAAACTTGGGATTGAAACTCAATAAAGCGCAGAGAGTTTAAGAATCTTAGTGTCAGTAAATTTAAATATATGTGAAAAAAGCCGAAATGATATTGACAAACTATATGATTTTTGATTATAATTATAGTAAACGATAAAAGTCTTGAATTAGACTTTTCCGGATATATTATGATATAGTTCAGGGGAATCATGCACAGTTCGTGAAAGAGGGGATTTTATGAGCGGACGGAGAGCGTTTAAACTCGCGGCAGGATTTTGTACTGCCGCGGTTTTGGTATTTGCAGGTGTATTTGTATACAGAAATACTGAAAATAAGAAAGATACACAGGATGACAGATCGCTCGACCTGGTTCTGGAATCTAATGAGCTTATTATTGGTCTTGATACCGAATTTCCTCCTATGGGATTTGTCAATGAATCAGGTGAAATAGTCGGGTTTGATATTGATCTTGCTCAAGAAGTATGTGACCGGCTTGGCGTTGAACTTGTAAAGCAGCCTATTGACTGGGATTATAAGGAAGAATATCTTTACACCGGAGCGATTGACTGCATATGGAACGGATTTTCCGTTACACCGGAACGAGCAGCGGAAATGAATCTTTCTGATCCGTATTTGAAAAATACACTTATTTTCGTTGTTACGGAACAAAGCACCATAAAGAATATGAGTGACTTAAAAGGAAAAACTGTCGGGGTACAGTCCGGTTCATCGGCTAAAGAAGCGCTGGAAGAATCGTATCTGGCTTCGGATATCAATATAAGATTTTTTGATGACAATCTTGAAATGACTAATGAACTTAAGAATAACGGTATTGATGCAGCGTTTTTTGATTCTATTATGGCGTACTATTTTCTTTTATCAGACAATGAGCAGTATTATGTTCTTCCGGACAGCCTCGGTGAAGAAGAAATCGCTGTTGCGTTCAGAAATGATGATTATTCACTCAGGAACAAAGTTCAGGAGATACTCTATGAAATGAAGTCAGACGGAACACTTGCAGAGATATCAAAAAAATGGTTCGGCTGTGATATAACAATAGTAAGATAATTACAGCAAACAAGATTTTTGTTTGGTTTATGATAAGGGATGATCATATGAATTATAAACTGAATTCCAGCGTCAGCAGAAGGCGATACGCTTTGACCATGCTCTTTATTACAATTCTTTTTGTCAGCATGATTACTTTGTTTTATTCGGCGCTTCGCAATGAAACACGTCAGAGAATAATAAAAACCGGTGAACTGAACACGGTCAGACAGGCACGTCAGATCGACAAGTATCTTTCAAGCGGTACCGATGCGATTCGCCTTGCGTGCTATTCAATTGATAATATGATCCGTGAAGGACGCTCACAGGAGGAAATAAGCAATTATATTTTCAATCAGTCAGCCGCAGTCGTAAATATTACATCCGGAAATACAAAAGGACTGTATGGAAAAATCAGGGAAGACTACATTACAACTACCGGCTGGACTCCGGGTCCGGATTTTATTCCTGAAGAACGTCCGTGGTATATTGATGCACGTGCCAATATAGGACGTGTTGCAGTCGTTGATCCTTACATCGATGCCAATACCGGTAATGTTATGATCTCTCTTTCCAAGACTCTCTGTGATGCAAAAAGCGTAATCGCCATGGATCTTTCACTTGATTATCTTCAGAAAATAACTGAAGATGTAGCGTCGTACAGCGAATCGGATATTGAGTTAATAATAGACAGGAGATACAACGTTATCGCTCATTCTGACCGTACACAGATAGGCGAAAATTATTTTGCAGAAACAGGAACTTTGGGCAAGGAACTTGTCGAAAAGCTCAGAAAGACAGATGCTGATTCATTTTCATTAAAATATAAAGATGAAGAATATATTGTGTACAGAGCAACTACGGCTGAAGACTGGGAGAGTATTTCCATATATAATGCGACATCAGTTTTTGGTCATATGAGAAAAAATCTTTTTCTTGTGATGATAGCAATGTTATTGGTAATTTGCATGCTGTTCCTGATAGCTTTCTATTCCAATATGGAAACGAAACATATGCGTCAGCTCGAAAGTGATATTCTTGAAAAGGAAAACAGGATCGGTGAGATCAGCAAAGTGGCCTTTCGTGATGCACTTACCGGTGTAGGCAGTCATGCAGCGCTTGACGAGATGGCTGATGAGATCAGAAATGATATTAAAAACGGAAACAAATCAATAGCAGTTTTGATGATGGATATCAATAATCTGAAATTTATTAATGACACCTGTGGTCATGATAAGGGAGATGACTATATCTGCGGCTGCTGTAAGATGATCTGTGATACATTCACGCATTCTCCGGTTTTTAGAATTGGAGGCGATGAATTTGTAGCCGTTCTGAGAAATACTGATTATGATAATCGTGCTGCACTGGTTGAAACTCTTGAATCCGATCTTGATGTATCATATAATCAGACAGATAAAGATCCGTGGGAGAGATATTCAGTTTCAGTCGGCATATCTGATTATACCGATGGAGATAAAACCCTTGACGATATTCTTAAGCGAGCAGATAATGAGATGTACATTTCCAAGCAGAAGTTCAGAAAGAAGTATGGATTTTATCGTAAAGATGAAGTGAACCAATAATAACATACGCTTCGTCGAAAAGGAGCATTTTTCTGCGAAAAATGAATTATGCTTTTTCCAGTCTCCGACTGGAAAAATTCAATTTGTTTTTCGAAGAAAAACACACCGATTGTTACAGACGATAAAAAGGTCTTATCCGTAAATAACATGGATAAGACTTTTTTTCATTCCTCGTTCATAGAAGATAACAGAAAAAGATATAATCTGTAATTTGACTATTCCCTTGACTGGTAATCACGACGATGGTAAAATAATATTAATCGTCTTTTTTCAGTGCAATGCACGAAAAAACAGATCACTGGTTTAGTTCTGTGGATATTTTCTGGATTTGATTAAAGATCACAGCATAAACAAAGATAAGTAAATGTTAAACTTGCTTTAACATTCACTATAAATTATACACATAAAAATCTCAGAAAGGCAGAGAAAAAATGAGAAAGAAAATTATTGCGTTTGCAGCAGCATTGACTATCTGCGCCGGTATGAATACGGCGCTGTATGGAACTGAGGTGTTAAACAGACAGAATCCTATGATTGCCGCGGCTGAAATAAAGAAATCAGCCATTTCAGGGGATTATGCTAATGCATCACTGTTTGATGATACCAAAGTGCATACGGTCAATCTCATCATCACTGATGATGAATGGCAGAAAATTGCGGACGCAACTTCGGACAACAGAGAGTATGCAAACTGTGATGTCGAGATCGACGGCGAGGTTTTCAAAAATGTAGCTGTAAAGGCAAAGGGCCACGCTTCTTTCAGTTTTGCAAGAGGCAGGAAAGACAAAACCAATGAACGCGTCGGTCTTCGTATTAAGTTTGACAAAAACGATGAAAACACAACTTATCATGGACTGAACAAGCTGTCGCTTAACAATCTTGCGGCAGATACTACCTGCATGAAAGACTTCATCGCTTATCATATGATGAACGATATGGGAGTGCATTCGCCGCTCTCAAGCTACACCGTTGTGCAGAGAAATGGTGAGGATTTCGCTCTGTTCCTTGCGGTAGAGGATGTTGACAAGAGTTTTGCGGTAAGAAACTACGGCGATGCTGAGGTTGATCTTTATCAGCCGGAATCTGAGGCGGCTGCTACACAGTCGGATTTGCAGGCGGCGCTTCAGGTTTTCTCAGGAAATGCTTATGCGAATCTTGACAAGACGGATCGTGTGGAACCATGGTGTGAAATATCCGCAAAGATGCATCCGGAAGAGCTGAAAGACGCAGCATGCTGTCGCTGGATTGATGATAACGCGGATTCTTATCAGAACATCTGGGACTCTGATGAACTGAAATGCACCGATGAGGATAAGGCTGTCATGATAGACAGTCTTAACAAGCTGAATAACGGTACACCGGAAGAGGCTCTTTCCGTTCTTGATACAGATCAGCTTATGCGCTACTGGGCAGTTCACAGCTTTATGAACAACTATGACAGTATTGTAAGCAAAGCACGTGCATGGAACTTCTATATATGCGAGAACAACGGCGTGCTTTCATATATTCCTTGGGATTACAACGAATCCTTCGGCGGAATGGATGCGAGAGTTGTAATAAGAGATGTATTCGGAAATCTGGACCTTGATACAACGACTACAGGCCTTGACAATGTTATGTCAGTCGAAAAGGATCTTATCAATATGCCAATAGATAATCCGAATCGTGTAGGCGGCACAGAACAGCTGCCGATGCTTCATAAATGGATAAGCAATGAGGAATGTAAAGAGCAGTATCATGAGATATGCACGGAAATGACCGGACTTGAGACACGATATACGGAACTGACAGCTCGTACTAAGGATATGCTCGAACCTTATGTTCAGAAAAGTCTTACGTTCTATACAGACGAGCAGTTCTCAGCTGCTATGAAGCATATGGATCTTTACATGAAATATCGTTTTGAGTCTGTAAGAGGTCAGGCATCCGGTGAGATTCCGTCTACCTGGGAAGGACAGAAGGAAAAGCCTGAAACTCTGATTGAGCCGGAAGGACTGGAACTTTATAAAATGGCATCAGCAACAAATATCATCGGCTGCCCTCCGGCATCGGTAATAAATCCTGTTGTAAATGCTTTTCTCGGTAAAGATCCGGACAGAAGCATCGAACATTTTTCAAAGCTTATCCTTGATTATTTCAAAAATCCACTTACTATGTTTGACAAGGTTCCGATAATGGTACAGGTTTCTTCATGCCGCAGTGAAGCGGTAAAAACTATGCATCAGAAGTACGGCACTGCAGGTTTGTTTACAGTTCAGGGCGGACCTCCGACCGGTTCAAATGGCGGCGAAAAGATTCCTGAGAATCAGAAAGCCCCGGAGGAATCCGCAGCTGTCAGTGAAGCAGAAACAAGTGAACCTGTGAAGGCAGAATAAGAGGAGGAGATGAGCATTATGAAGAAAAGAATATGCATTGCTCTTGCAGCATTTATGATAACCATCTGTGCAGCAGGCTGTCAGAATTCGAGAAATACAGATATCACAAAAGAAGTTGACTCAAACGAAGCAGGAGTTACCGAAATCGTACCGGATACAACAGCTGCGAATGCTGTTACGGAGAAAGTTTCAGAAGTAGGTCAGAACGGTGGTCCTCCGGAGATTAAACTTGATCTTGATGCGAAGTATGACGAGTCAAAGTATCTGAATTATGTAGATATGCCTGTGTGTAAACCGGATGCTAATGTAAGTGAGTCCGATTTCAAAGGCTTATGGGTAGCTGATGTTATGGCTAAGGACGATACTGCATATGATTCAGTTTGCGGTATTCCGTTGTCTGCAACAGGCCATCTGGAAATCGGCGGAGATGGCTCAGGTAAGTTTATAAATATAACTCCTGTTGTTGAGAGCAATGAACAGCAGGGCGGTTCTCCTGCCGGCAAAGCACAGGGTGGTCCTCCTGCCGGGAATTCACAGGGCGGGGAAGCTGCTGAAGGTCAGCAGAAAACATCTGAGGCAACAGAGACAGAACTTCAGATGACCTATACTTTCGAGAACGGGGTTCTGAACGCTTCCGTAACCATTCCTGTAGGACCTCCTAAGGGTGAACAGAATCCGGATACAGAGAAAAATGCCGGTAGTGCCGCAGTAAATAATTACCCTCATAAACAGATGGTACTTCAAATGACTGACGACGGACGCATTCTCATCCAGTCACCGGATGCCGACGGTACAATGACTTCTGCATACTACAGAAAGACAGATTCCTTCGAGAACTTCGACTGGAGTTCAGTTCATTTCGATTTTGATTCATTAAATGCCGGTGAATAAACGTGTTGATCAGCAGATATCAGTGAATAAATAAAAATCCATAAAGGTCGCTTTACCGGCGACCTTTATTTTTTCGAAATAGTGTATAATGAGATCACAGAAGAAACAAACACCCTTAGGGGACAATGATTACAGGAGGATGATCTATTATGCGTAAAGGTTTAACAGAAGTTGTTTTCATACTTGACAGAAGCGGTTCCATGAGCGGACTTGAAAAGGATACTATCGGCGGATTCAATTCCATGATTGAAAAGCAGAGAAAGGAAGATGGAGAAGCATATATCTCAGTTGTTCTTTTCGATGACAGATCAGAAGTTATCTACGACAGAGTACCAGTAAGCAAGATCGAGCCGATGACTGAAGAGCAGTATTACGTAAGAGGATGTACAGCACTTCTCGATGCAATAGGCGGTGCTGTAAAGCATATTGCCAATGTTCACAAGTATGCACGTGAAGAAGACGTACCGGAAAAGACGCTGTTCGTTATCACTACAGACGGCATGGAAAACTCCAGTCACCAGTATGATCATGCTAGAGTTAAGAAAATGGTAGAGAAGCAGCAGAAGAAATACGGATGGGAGTTCCTGTTCATCGGTGCAAATATCGATGCAATAACTGAAGCCGGAAAGTTCGGCGTGAAAGCTGACAGAGCGATAAACTATGAGTGTGACAGCGTAGGTACGGGAGTTGCATTCGGAGCGGTATCGAATATTCTGTCTGGGGTACGAAGTGCAAAGGCATGCGATGTGGACAATGTAGTGAAATGTTATTCGGCACCGATCATAGAGGATTACAAGAGAAGACATAAAAGCTGATCATATAGTCCCGCAGATCATAAAATACGGTTAATATAATCTGAATTTTCCCTTGACTGAAAGCAGATGCAATGGTACAATTATGATAACAGAACAGACCGGTATACAGAATTGTTTACCGGTTTGAACATTATGAGGGAAAAGAAAGAGGGGATCAGTATGTCGTTAAAAATTATAAGAAGCAACAGTGAAGATATTGGTGCTGAAGTATTTGTGGAGGCGGAACAGAAACTTTTATCACCGGATATCTCAGAAGATAAAATACGTTCATTTTACAAAGATCATCTGCTTGAGGCAAAGAAAAATTCCAGCAGTTCGATAGCTTTTCCGCTGGTGCCTTTCGGTCTGGAATATGCCTGCGAGGAAGGTGTCCGTATTGCGGCTGATGAGATAAAAAATTTCCTTAAAGATAATGAAGACTATGAAATGACAGTGATGCTTATTGCACCTGAGAGCAGTGGTTCATTAAGCAGGAGAACTGTTCTTGATCTTGATGAATATATCCATAAAAATTATATGCGTCCGGATCAGGATAATACTATGGGAGCTCCTGCGGCTGCATGCTATATGGCAGCTCCAAAGCATGATCTCAATGAATTTTCTGCTAAGAAGGTAGAACGTCGTGAAAGAAAAATTCATCAGAATATCGAGATAAAAGGCATAAAGAATTCTCCGCTGTTTGGCGCCGGAGCGGCTGCTTCGGCATTATTTAAAGAAAAGAAAAAGTTTAAACAGGATAGTAGGATACCTGAAGACGGGAAACTGGATTATGTTTCATATGAATCTGAAGATTCCCTGGATATGCCTGATCTCGATGAACGAGTAAAGCATACTAAAGATACTTTTTCAGAATATCTTATGTATCTTATTGATAAAAATGGACTGAAAAATGCGGAAGTCTACAAAAATGCTCTGATAGACAAGAAAATCTTCTCAAAGATCAAAAACGATAAGGACTACCATCCGAAGAAGATCACAGCGATGTGCCTGTGCGTCGGAGCACGCCTTAATCTGGATGAGACGAAGGATCTGCTTGCAAGAGCGGGATATGCACTTTCTCCTTGCGACAAAACTGATATTATTTTTTCGTATTTCATAGAGAACGAAATATACGATATGATCGAACTGGATATCAAGCTTGAAGAATACGGACTCCCGTGCCTGATAGCGTAATATACTTAGAAAACAATCTATATACATATACAAAAAGGTCACCCGCCAGCAGGTGACCTTTATTTTAATATAGTGGTGTGATGATTATTATAAACGTGCAACGCCTGTATCTCTTGCCGCCTGAGCAACAGCCTTTGCTACTGCCTGAGCAACAGTCTTGTCGAGTGCACTTGGGATGATGTAATCAGCGCTGAGCTTGTCGTCAGTTACGAATGAAGCGATAGCCTTTGCAGCTGCGATCTTCATTGCATCGTTGATATCTCTTGCGCGAACGTCAAGAGCACCTCTGAAGATACCAGGGAATGCGAGAACATTGTTGATCTGGTTCGGAAAGTCACTTCTTCCTGTACCAACAACAGCAGCGCCTGCAGCCTTAGCTTCATCAGGCATGATTTCAGGAGTCGGGTTAGCCATAGGGAAGATGATAGGATCCTTAGCCATTGACTTAACCATTTCAGGAGTTACACATCCCGGAGCAGATACACCGATGAATACGTCAGCGCCCTTGATAACATCTTCAAGGCTGCCCTTTCTCATCTGCTGGTTTGTGATCTCTGCCATTTCGTCCTTTACAGGATTCATACCTTCAGGTCTGCCCTTGTAGATAGCACCGTGTCTGTCGCAGAGAACAACGTCCTTAAGACCCATTGAAATAAGGAGCTTGATAATAGCGATACCAGCAGCACCTGCACCGCTTGTTACAACTCTGATCTCGTCGATTTTCTTGCCTACGACTTTGAGAGCGTTGAGCATAGCAGCGAGAGTAACAACGGCTGTACCGTGCTGGTCATCGTGGAAGATCGGGATATCGCAGCATGCCTTGAGCTGCTTTTCAATCTCAAAACATCTCGGAGCGGAAATATCTTCGAGATTTACACCGCCGAATGATCCGGCGAGGAGCTTTACTGTATTTACAATGTCGCTTACTTCCTTTGAACGTACACAAAGTGGAATTGCGTCAACGTCGCCGAATGCCTTGAACAGAGCACATTTGCCTTCCATAACTGGCATACCAGCCTCAGGACCGATATCGCCGAGACCGAGAACAGCAGTACCGTCTGTAACAACAGCAACGAGATTTGAACGTCTTGTGAGTTCATAGCTCTTGTTTACATCCTTCTGTATTTCAAGACAAGGCTCAGCAACACCAGGAGTGTAAGCCAGTGAAAGATCGTCTTTTGTTTCAAGAGGAGCACGGCAGATAACTTCGATCTTGCCTTCCCATTCATAATGCTTTTTCAGTGATTCTTCTGCGTAATTCATGATTATGATTCCTTTCGGGGATTATTGATAAATATAGTAGAGTGTTATGCTTATTATACGCCGGTATCAAGCATAAACCATCTTCTTTTTCATGTAATATGGGTAAGTTTTATGTACACACAAAACGATAACATTATACCACTTTAGATGGGAAAAGTCAATAAAAATCCAGTTGGGATAATTTTACATTGGCGAAACATCAGTACGATAGTAAAATTATAAGTAATTTTCGATCGAAAAGGTCGCCTGCCAGGTGACCTTAATTTTTTCTCCTCGTGATATAATGGTTACAGTAACAAAGCCATCAGACAGATAATAAATAACCAAAATTATCCTTGACACCATTCCGATTAGAAAGATTCTTGAACGTATTCTTTACGAACTGCCGGTTTCAGATTACGCAATGGCATATGTTAAAGGGAAATTCCTTCGTGACAATGCGGTGCTTCATACCGGAAAAGATATAGTTGTAAAACGGCACTTTAACACTTCCAAATCAATATAACCAATTCAAACCGCATAATTGCGGCTTTTTTTGTGTCAAATTTTCTGAATTTTTTCGTTGTATGGTGTTGTATTTTTATTTCAAATATGGTATAAT
>Ga0310694_10000168_pt1 | contig 97260 bp, 79 predicted proteins | sample 174DNAGHGhighgp2_FD_203884 | JGI IMG/M metagenome (GOLD analysis project Ga0310694, IMG submission 203884) | Sheep rumen microbial communities from Palmerston North, Manawatu-Wanganui, New Zealand - 1742 DNA GHGhigh gp2 (v2) (version 2) | ecosystem: Host-associated > Mammals > Digestive system...
GGTTGTAGCGGCGCGATGTAAGTAGCTTGCCCACCCGCCTCTTTAGCTCAGTTGGCCAGAGCACGTGATTTGTAATCTCGGGGTCGTTGGTTCGAATCCGACAAGAGGCTCGAAATAAAAGAATCTTTTCAGAATTGGTTATAATGAGGGTGTGTCTTTTTTGACACACCCTCATTATATAGTTTTTCTCTAAGAAGATTACTTAAAGATTATTTTTTTACCATTTTGGATATAAACTCCCTTCGTGGCTTTCTTAGTACTAATACCTTGCAGGTTGTAAATGTTTCCATTGGCAGAATCAACTGTAGTTTGGTTAATGCCATCAGTAAAGCCACCATCCTCACTAACTAAGGCATTGTCAATGTTTATACCTCCCAAGTTGAATACAAGTTTAGCTCCAAAATCTGTCAGATGCTTTAAATAAGCACGATAAGCAGCAATGCGATTTCCACCAGAAGCTTTCTTAAATGCCTTGACTCCTGCGATGTAGTCACCTTCCATCACTATTGCATTATTCTTACCCAAGTCAGCATACGTTCCAACGAAATCGTATTGTCCGTTCTCGTCAGCTACGGTCAATTCATTAGGTGCAACTATCGTCTTATTCTCAAATACTGGGAGATTAATGTCATTACCCTCAATGATAATAGCATAAGGAATATTTGACTCTAATTGATCCACCTCTTCGAAATTCAAGGTAATGGTTCCGTTTTCCTCCGTAGTTCCTGTATAATTAAGAACGTGTGTGGCACCAATCTCATCCTTCGTAGTCTCGAAGGGCAATACCAACGTATTCAATCCACTAAACAACTTGCGCTCGTAAGTAACGGTAGCATACGTTCCAGCAGCAGGAGCCTCGGTGTCGGTATCAGACAATGTGATGCTTGCATCGGCAACAGTTGGTTCGAGTGCTTTACTCAATCCACCATACTCATTGGCAGCTTGGATTTTGTATTCAGCACCTTCCACATAGTCATAGGAAGTCTCGGTGGTGAAGCCAATCACTTCTCCATCTTTGGTTATCACGTAACAGATGGCGTACGGAACAGCATTCCAAACGAGTTTTCCATTATTAATCTTTACTTCTGGAGCATCACAAGCCTCACACTTCAAATCTGGTTGCCAGTTATCATCACCACTCATCACGTTCTTGATGGTATATTGAGCAGCCTCCTCGTCGGTGAGGTAATTCTTCACGTTGAACTTCTCTACCCTCTCGCCTGTATTACTATCGATGTAGTAATAGTAGGTCTCACGTTGTGAAAGGTCAACAGGGTTTCCATTAGCATCCACGGTGTTGTAGTCTGCCCAAAGAGCAGGTAATCCACCCATAGTATTGTACCAACCTTTGGCAGGGATATTGATGAAGGTCTGCGTGTTGATGAACACGGTTTTGGGCTCATCGTGCCAAGGACGACCGAGCCAAATGTCGGTGACGTTAATACCTGGACGCGGACGAATGATGTTGTTCATAAATACATAGCCCCACTTTGTATCTGCGGTGTGGCGTGGTGCTACGATATAACCACCTGACGGACGATTGATTTGCAATGTATCGCCATCGAGATAAACATCGCCTCCATTGTAGATGAAATCAACAGCACCCTCAATAAGCGAGTTCTTGATGTAATGGCGATTTTTCTGAGTAGAGGCAGTGATCCATGTATCTTGATAACTAAGCAGCGCTACGTTATTAAGTGCCACACGGTCTGCTTGAGTATTCAAAGCGAGTGCTTGCGGACCAGCCAATTGCTCGTAACCATAGCTATTCTCAATAGTGAGGTTCTCGAAGAAAGCATCGGCACCTTTCACAACAACTGTTGCACCAGGATCTACTGGATAGGCGTTATCGCCTCCACTCAGACGGTTGTCAAGGATGACTGCCTTATCGCGCTCCTGTCCGATGAGGTGCAAATTAGGTTTGTTGGCAGGCATATCAACATGTTCGTTGTAACGACCGTTCTTGATGAAGATGAGCCAAGGCTTGGCAGCACCAGTGGGAGCAGCATTAATAGCAGCCTGCACGGTTTGGTACACAGGAATACCAGAAATCTCGGTAGTTCCATTCGCTCCAGCATCGACCACTGCATCATAGAGACGAATCTCTGGTTGTTGACGTTCCATGGTGGTGAAAGTGATGGTTGTGCTTGCTACAGCATTTCCACTACGGCTTACGAGTACGCCCTCAGGCATAGTGAAGGTGTATTGAGTTCCATACTTCAGACCGCCGTAACGGAAGATGGCACTCTTACCAGAGATAATCGGTGCAATCTCCTCTCCATCGAGAGTTGCGAAGCCTTGTCCGGCCTTAATCTTATTATCAAAGGTAAGGATAATGCTACCATTGGCACTCACGTTTTCATCACCATCTGCAGGGGTGCTGCTCACGAGTGTGGCAGTTTGCTCCGTGCCACCTAATTGATCGGCCAACACGAAAATCTCGGCGATGGAAGTACCGTCGTAGTCGCTGGATACACCAATCTTATCGCTTGTGCGGTCAGGCATCCAACGAATCCATACGCGTTGTTGGTCATTGGCATCCTCGGGCAATGCAAACTCCTTCGGACCATCCCATCCGCGTGATGGTGGGTTGAAGGTGCCGATGGTTGTGTAATTCTCGCCGTCGATGGAGTATTGTACGTTATTAATAGAATATGTGTTATAGTCATCACCTAAGCAACTGCTGATAATCAAGTTCTCATAGCCTTTCGATGAGAATGATATTTCCCAATACCATTCCTCTGATAGATACTTCCAGATACGGGCAGCAAACTTACCGTTTTCCTGTCCGTTACCAATGCCACGTGTTAGCCAACTGCTGGTGGTTCCATCTGCTTGGCGAACAGTCAACATTCCAGCATTGTCACTCTCTGCCTTATAGTCAGCTGCACGGTCGCGTGAAGGCTGATCGTAATAGAGGTCCCAACCCACGATGTAGTCGGCAGCAGAGAAGTTAGCGGTAACATTCTTTTCACCAGTCATCTTCAACTCACATTCTTGACTTGTACCTTGTGCGTCGCCTTCCCAACCCGTGAATGTAAGGATGCGATTATTGATGGCCGTTAGTTTCACGTCGGTTCCTTCCTCGTAATAGTGTACGCCATCTACGACATTACCTATAGGTGAATATTGCACGAGATTGTCATTCACACCTTCCGAACGTGTGAGATTCAATGCGAAGACGTTTTTCTTCGTGTAAGTAGCGATAAGGGTGGTGTTTTTACTAATATCGAAGCTATATGGATTCTCCGTTGAAACGGTCTCGCCTTCCTCATCAACCCATGCTGCAAAGTGATAGCCAAAGTTCTCAGAAGCAGAGACGGTGATGCTTGTACCCTCGTCAAACTCATTACCTGCGGGATTAATCGTTATCTTCCCAGCACCTTCTGTACCCTGACTCACGTTGAGCGTGTATGACGATACAGCCTCAATGACACCTTCCACGTCGGCCGTAAACACAACGTCGCTGAAGGCATACTGCTTAGTTGTAGCCAATCCACGGATGTAAATCTTTACCTCAAGGATATCATCGGTAGTTGGGATGGAAGTCAAGTCATAATTATATGCAGTGTAGTAAGGACTCTCTTTCACCAAAGCGGGACGCTCGTTAGTGGCGATTTCGTAACGCTGACCTCCGCTGAAGGCAACGACATCAAAGTTACCGCCGTTGGTTCCTACGCGACTGGCATGGAAAGCAAACGACTTCGGAGTAACGCTGAGACCCTTCTTAGGTTTCATGGTGAATGTGATAGCATTGACATCCTCCTGAGAGCCTGCCTGCACTGTGGGCTGGAACATCGTTTCCAATATGCCACCGTCTGTGCGTGTGCCATTCATAATGAGATTGTCACCTACGGTCATTTCTGCCACACTGAACACATCCTCTTTTATGGCTTGGGCTGTAGTGGCACTATTAGCACCTTCTTTCAATGGCCAAGTTAACGTGAAGTCTTGTTGGTTGACAGTCTCGCTAACGGGAGAACCAGCCTCAACGGCATTTATCTTCATATAATTGAGATTCCAATTCGAGGAAAAGCCGTTGCCTGCAATGAGGCGTAAGATAACCATCTCCTTGTTGGCGGCAGAGATTTGTACCGTATTGTCTTTATAGAGCCACCAGTTGCCCATCGTCTCGAATGTACCTGCATCGAACCATGTCTGTCCACCATCGGTAGATACGACAGCCTCAAGTGTAGCAACCTCGTTCTTACCCCATGCACATGCGAAATCAACGGTTACATCCTTATAACCTGTGGTGGGGAATCTCACCTCGTAGTAATTGTTGTGCTGCGAGGGGTCAGTGTAATCGGTAATAGCATTAGCCTCAGTATCATTCACGATACGGAACACCTGATTGTTGTAACCAGTGGTGATAGCCCAATAGCGAGCAGTCTTGCCAGTAATTGTGTAGTCGGCTGCATTGCCCACGGCTTCGTTTGCCACAATGATGGGTTGTCCATTATTGAACCACTGAGTTTTCACTTCTGCCCAACTGTCGGAGTTAGGAGTGTAGATACCATCCGCTACGGTATAACCCGTATCGAAGGTCCATTTTGCTAATTGTGTACTCTCTTGAGCCAATACGAAGGTTGGAAAGAGTGCAAACAATGCAAGAATGAATTTTGAAATAATAGATTTGTTTTGCATGATGTTATAAATTTAAAATATTAAATGTGTAGCAAATTATGTTAATCGCTTTCCAATATGATGTTCACCAATTGGGTTACATCAGAAATGTTGATGGTATTATCGCGATTGATATCAGCATTGTCCTTGATAAACGATGGGTTGTCCACATTAAGGATATACTCAACTAATAGTACGACATCCGAGATATTCACCAGTTCGTCTCCATTGACATCACCCAATATACCTTCGTGGTTATTCGTGGCATCAGTCGCCATTCCGTGAATGCGCAAGTCTGAGAGACAGATGGTCTTACCAGAGGCGGCTCCATTATACCAAGGATAGACGCGCACAAGTAGTTCTTGTCCTTCTTCGAGTTTAATCACAGGCTTAGCCTCCACATATTGCATGTTGTTTGCTGGCATCTTCTTCATCTCGAAAATGGTTGTGCGAGTATCAAAGTTGTCTGTGGAATAGTAGATGTGTGAACACATTCCGTTGCCTCCACACCCACAGACGAAGAGGCTAATTTCATCAATGGTCAACGTCATGCCAGTGGCAGGCTTGATTCCCCATTGAATATAACGTTGCGGGTTGTCGTCAATCTCGTTTGCAGGCCAAGCATCACCCGTGAGCAGATTGCGCTGTGTCTTTCGAGTGGCATCATATCCTGTCCAATCAGGCCATATAGTATTTGCATTGGGATTGGAATAACGCTGCACGTACATGCCTGTCCACGATTCTGGAATGACTTCTGCCGGTCCTGTCAGCTCATAGCTATCGTTTTTCTCTAACCGCCAGTAGGCATTTACTTCCGTACCTCCCTCCAATACAATAGCTGTAGCCTTAATGGGAACGATGATACTCTTGTTGCCTTGCTTGACGGTAATGATGCCTTCCGTAACCCCATCCTTGGAAAGAGTCAGTTGAGCATAAAAGGTCTTGACAAGTGTGGAGGCAGTATATGAAGAGGTCAGTTGGCTTTGCCATTCTTTCTTGTCAAATGACAAAGAGACTCCTTCGCTTGCTTCAATGCTAACGGTTCCTTCTTCGGGAGATAGTCCAAAACCGTTTAAGGTAAACTCTTTTTGTAATGTCTGCCCCTTATAGGCCTCGCCCAAATCAGCTTCTGAAGGATTTATAGAAAGGTCGGTAGGTAAGATGATGTTGTCGGAAAGTATGCCTTGCGCTTTCATCAATTCCGCACATTTACGAGCTACGAGCAAAGCACCTGTGGTGTTGAAGTGGGTGGATCCTTCCCCATCAAATAAAAAATCGTGGCATTTTGTGTCTCCATATTTCTCATATAACTCAGCCGTAGCAGTTGTTAAGTCGATGAAAGGAATGTTTCTATCAATCGCCAATTGTTTCATGTGATAAGGATAATCCATCGTATGGTCATTGGCAGGTACGCTTTGATTCTCCTTGATGCCTGTTTCGGTTAGAATGGAGAAATTATCACCTAAGTCGTGCTTGCCGTTTCGACGTATCTTTGATCCAGTGAAATAACTGCGACAAACAGGAGCTACGAGCAACGGATGAGCACCAAGTGCCTCTACTTCATCAACGATTTTGGATAAATTATCCTTGTAGGTAGTAGAAGGAACACTTCCACGAAGGTCAACGGCAGCTGCGGCACTCGTATTTCCAATACTATTGTAATACGCTTGTAACGCATAACCATCCATTCCGTTGTTCTTTTCGTCGTTGTGTGCAAACTGGATAATTACGTAGTCACCTTCTTTCACCTGCCTTTTAGCCGTTTGCCAAAGTTCGTTGTAACCTCCATAAGTATCTCTGCCACCTTTTGCGTAGTTAATGGAAGTCCATCCGTTCGTAAGGAATTGTCCGAAATACATTCCCCATCCACGAGTTACTGTAGCTGCTTCATCATAATTAGCCATCGTTGAATCTCCGATAGTGTGAACCTTTCCTGATGTGGCACTGAGTAGTGTCAGTGCAACGAGGATAGTTATCATACAAGATAGTTTTTGTTTCATTTTTGACTTGATTTGTAGTTGTTTTTATTATGTTTTGAAAATCGTTTTTATTTGTTGACTTTTGGTTAGATAGATTGTTCTTTTTCTGAGCACAAAATTATATGTACGAGTTTAATTCATTGGGTAAAATTATGTAATTATAGGGTATTTTTGTGTCAAATAGAGAATTAAGCATATTTTTCCACCCTTGTGGTTTATTATTCACCTTTTTATTTTGTAACTAATCATAGCCTTACTTTTTACTTTTCCTCTGCTATCGGCATCTTTTCATGCTACAATGTTTATTTATTGACATCAATCTATCAAAATAATCATTATTAAGATTTCCTATAAAAAATCGATTGAGATTAAATAAAAACCTTCGCATAGATAAAAAAGTTAAATCTGTGTCAACGATTAATAAAACTGTGACGCAGATTAATAAAACTACGTCGCAGTTTTATTAATCTTCGACACGGATTAAGGAATTTTGGATGAGTGAATATTTAATATCAGTCTTTTTGAGAAATTTATATGGTATAAAAAAGGTTAATTTTTAGGAAAACGATGCAGTTTTTTTATGATTTGTTTATCATTAAAGTAGAAAGTGGCGTGAACCCCTATACATTTCTTTTTGATAAACCATAAAGATAACATATATGAAACTTAAAGTATTACTTTTATTAGCAGTATCTTTCTTGATGACAGCAACTTTTGCATACGGTCAAGAACAAGATGTCAAGGTAGCCGTTGACTTAGGACTTCCGAGTGGACTGAAATGGGCAAGTTGCAACGTAGGTGCAACGAAGCCAGAAGAGTATGGGGGATATTATGCTTGGGGGGAAACAGAGGAGAAAGAGGTTTACTCTTGGAGTAATTATATCCATTGCGCTGGTTCAGAGAACACGTGTCATCATATAGGTGACTGTATCAGTGGTACAGAGTATGATGTGGCACATGTGAAATGGGGTGGTAGTTGGCGAATGCCAACAAAAGAGGAGATGGACGAGTTGGTCAATAATTGTTATATGGAATACATGACGTATAACGGAGTAAATGGCTGTTTGTTTGTTGGACCTAATGGTAATGGTATTTTCATGCCGATAGCTGGATTTTGTAGTGATGAAAGACACTCTGCACAACCAACAACCAGTTTTTATTGGTCAGGGTCAGCATACAACCAAAATGAAGCTTATACTAATGTTTTTATGCATATCTTACCGACAGTTTCTTCTGACTATCGATTTTATGGATTTTCTGTCCGTCCTGTCACAGAGGTAGAAGACAATCCACGCAAAGACATTGCACTCAGTGACGAGGAAAGGGAGTTGGTGAAGAAAAACAATGACTTTGCTTTCAATCTCTTCCGCAAGGTGCGAGGCATGAAGAGCCAAATCCTTTCTCCGTTGAGCATAACCTACGCTTTGGGAATGCTCAACAATGGGGCAGCAGGTAAGACCCAACAGGAAATCAACGATGTGTTGGGATTTGGTGATGCTGGCGCAGATGCCATCAATGCCTTCTGTAGAAAGATGTTGACAGAGAGCGGTGAGCTGGATAAGGAGACAAAGGTGATGATTGCCAATAATATCTACGTGAATAAAGGCTATGAGTTACAAGCTCCCTTTGTACAAAAGGCATACGATTATTATGATGCTACTCCTGAGACACGAGATTTCCATGACGGAGAGACAATGGACGTGATCAATCAATGGGCAAGCGACCATACGGAGGGTGTGATAGAGAAAATTCTCAATGAGGACTCGTTTAATCCCGATGCAGTTTCTTATCTACTCAATGCTATTTATTTCAAAGGTGGATGGATGTCGAAATTTGACGCTTCGTACACAAAGGAAGAACCCTTCAATGGCGGGAGCAACGTGTTCATGATGCGTCAGTTTGGCGAGTTTTCCTACATGGAAACAGATGTTTATCAAGCCATTCATTTGCCATACGGCAATGGGGCTTACCAGATGAGCGTGTTCCTTCCACGTAAAGATAAGACGATAGATAATGTGTTAGATAAGATAGATGGAGGCAGATGGTTGTTTAAAGGTAGGAACTATGATTTAGATATCAAGTTGCCGAGAATGGAGATAGAAACACATATCGACCTCGAAGAAATCATGTCTGCTTTGGGAATGCCATCGGCATTTCATCCGCTTTTGGCAGAGTTCCCGTATTTCTGTAACGTTCCAACGTACATTGGATTGATGAGACAAGTTGCAAAAATGAACGTTGACGAGAAAGGTACTGAGGCTGCTGCTGTTACAATTATTGGCATTGAATCTACAGGGATGCCCTGGAATGCAGAATTCTATGCCAATCGTCCGTTTCTTTACATCATCAGTGAGCAGTCCAGTGGAACTATCTTCTTCATAGGACAATACATGGGTAATACTCAGGCAACAACACCAGACCGAATAGAAAATAAGCAAAGGCAGTTTATGAGAGAAACAATTCTGTATAACCTCAACGGTCAGCGCATGGAAAAACCTCTTGGCAAGGGCTTATATATTCAGAATGGAAGAAAAATAATCATCAAATAGATTAAAAAAGGTTAATTGTTGGAGAAACCATGCAGTCTTTTCATGAATTGCTTATCTTTACCAGAAAAAAGCAGCGTGAAAAGATTGCTGGTTGTCTTGACCTGTTTGTTAGCTTGTTTGATGGCAAGTGCGCAAAATGAGGTGGAACATATCCATGTCGTTATCATCAATGGTGGCATGAATAGGCTGATGAACCATGAGCGTTATTGGAATGACTGTTCGTTTCTCTATCAGACATTGCGAAAAGTATATCATATACCTCGAAGAAACTTTACTTTGCTGATTTCTGATGGAGGGGAGTCAGGTAAGGATATGTTGAGGGAAAACGGAAATGGTTTTGCTTCTTCCCCAAACGACTTAGACGGTGACGGTGAACGTGACGTATGGTTGTCTGCAACGTTTGAAAACGTGAGTAACCAATTGGCGGAGCTGTCGGCAAAGCTTACTACCCAAGACCATTTGTTTCTTTTCCTCATGGATCATGGTGATACGTACGACCATTTGGGTGCGTCTTATGCCTATTTGTGGGGGGCGGAGAAGCTTGATGATACGGTATTGGCGTCTATGCTCGACCGTTTTCGTGTAGGAACGATGACTATTGTGATGGGACAATGTTATTCGGGAGGTTTCATAGACAATTTGGAGCGTAGTGGCAGGATTGTTGTTTCGGCATGTGCAGGCGACGAATTATCATGGTCTTGCTTAGACAAACCGTATGACGAATTTGTCTATCATTGGATTTGTGCCATTGCAGGGCATGATGAAATGGGCAATCGGGTGAATGCCGACGTGAATACCGACGGATTTGTGTCGATGGCGGAAGCTTTTGATTATGCAAGACTTCATGACCGAAGGAACGAAACGCCACAATATAGTTCTGTACCAATGGCATTGGGCGAACAATGGTGCTTTTCCGGAATGGTGGATGATGGTATTGAAGATATAAGAACCGAAACGCAAAACTCTCGTTATTACTCATTTTCAGGCATTCACCTTCCAAGTACATCTTGCGGAATGCTTGTCAAGAAGGGAAAGAAAATCATCAAAAAACCTTAATCACATGCAGTCTATTTCATTTTTTTTATATCATGATAATAAAAGCAACAACGATGAAAACGAAGTTCTTGATATATTTGATAGCGAGTCTCATCATGAGTAACCAAGTCTATGCGACAGGTTTGTGCTATTGGACAGTAACGGGTGATACGATGTCTTTGCCCATAGATGGCGAAATGATAACCATTCCACATGATGCGGTTGCCGTAGATTTACGAGGTATTCGAGATGGTAACAGGCTCTACGTATTGAATACCGATGATGCTCGTGCCAATTGCCTGTATTACGTAGATGAGGAAGACATGGTGAATGGGCTTCCCCCTACGAATGTGGTGCGTAATGGTATAGCTGAAGAACTCTTCCTGAATGATGAAGAAGACTTCTTTTGCCCTATTGCCTTTACGGCGGAGTTTGCCTTGTTGCGCATTACCTTACGGCGCGACGTACCAGACAGTCTATCTCTGTCTCTTCCGTATTATGACACGTTACTATTGCCTTTCGACATGGACGATGCTGTTGCAAAGGATGTCAATGGTATCATGCCCGATGGATGGTTTAAGGCAGGGGTGTTTGTCAGTGAAGAAGAAGATTGCCTGTTTTTTGAAGAGACAGACCCCACTATGCTGAAAGCAAATGTTCCTTATATCGTGTCGTATCAATATGGGGCATACGGTTCGCACGTTCTCTTCTATGGCGAAAACAAGTATGTTGATTTGACGAAACCCGTGAAGAATGTGGGGAATAAATACTCATTTTGTGGAACGACGGTCTCTCTTACACACAGTAGTACCTATTTTCAGTTTCATCGTTCGTATAATCCATATTTCGCCTTGGTAAAAGCCGACACAAAGATGGAACCTTTTCGATGCTTTGTAGAATGGGCAGAGGAAACAGCCGAGTATGTTATTGACGATGAGGCACTCGGATTAGCATCTGGGGAGATAAGATTGAATTATATGTTTGAAGATTCTGAAGAAACCCCAAGTATTACAGGTTTGGCAGAACCAAAAGATGCAGGGGAAAATGCCAATCCAACCATCTATGCTCTTTCCGGGCAACCGTTGCAAAAGTGGCAACGAGGTGTCAACATCATCAAGGGAAAGAAAATCTACATCAAATAAGAAAGCATCATTTGAATCGGTCAACTTTCGGGAGTCATGGAACAAGTGGAATTGATACATCGATGTCAGCAAGGCGACAGGCAAGCTATGGGATTGCTCTATACCGATATGCACGATGAATTATTGGACATTTGTCGGCATTATGTAAATGATTCTGCCACTGCAGAAGACTTGCTTCATGATTCGTTTTTATTGATATTCAGTAAGATTGGAGATTTACGCTCGCCAGAAAAGGCTCATGGATGGATGCATACGGTGGTAAAGAATGTAGCACTACTCTATATACAGAAGCGGAAACAACACAATACCATCTCATTAGATGAGTTAACGGCACAAAAAGAGATGGATGACGTAACAAGTAATGTGCCTTCATTCATTTCTTACGATGACTTGATGAGATACGTGGAGGCTCTTCCCAAAGGTTATCAACAAGTGTTTCGCCTATCAGTGTTTGAGGGATTGTCTCATAAACAAATTGCCGACTTGCTCAACATCGAACCACATAGTTCTTCGTCTCAGCTCTTTCATGCCAAAGATATGCTTCGTCAGTCGTTACGTATGCTTCTATTGTTCATGGTCTTCATGGTCATACCTGTTGGAATTTACCGATACATGCAAAAGGAGGATTCTTTTGGCGGAAAGGAAAATAATATGGCAAGTCGTAACACTAATAAAGAATACACGACGCATCAAGACCATGATAGTTTAGACATCATTAATGACAAGAATGTGCGGAAAAAAATGCCCATGCGTCAGGCTCATAGGTTCCTTGCTCATATAGACACTGTAGAACAAGCAACAGACAAAGGGATTACGGAACAAATGGCTGAAATGGTGGAAAAAGAAGATAGTGTAGAGAGAAATGCCATTTCAATACATACGGTTGAAAAGGATGAACATGTCACTGAACACCAGATGAATCCCGTCATTGACGCAATACATGAAAAATCATCTTCTGCTTGGTCTATAGACTTGGCATATAGCGGTATTCCTCATCCTAACCATCAATCATTGCCATACGGCACAAAAGACATGAATGGAGAGATAGATACGGTGGTACATCACCGCTTGCCAATGACTATTGCGTTGGATGTTCGCCATTTATTAGTGCCACGATTCTATGTCAATGCTGGCTTGCGCTACACATTAGTGTCTTCTGATTGGAAGATAGGAAATACTTTCATGCACGTTGACCGTGAGCAAAAGGTGCGTTATTTGGGCTTTTCTATAGGAGCAAGCTATCTCTTCCTTCGCCAAAAGTCATGGAATATGTATGGTACTCTCTCCGCCATGTATGAAGTGCCTTTGCACTCTACACAGAAAACTACGTATATTTATGGTGATAAATTAGAGGATGTAGAGCAAAGCCATCTGTCACCGTATAGCCAATGGTCGTTGGGGGCAGGAGTAGGGTTGCAATTCAACCTCACGCCTCACGTGGGACTTTTCATAGAACCAAGCGTGAATTACTATTTCCAACGAAAAAACGATATTGAGACATGGCGCACCCTACACCCATTTACATTCTCGTTGCCATTGGGAGTGAGAATCACGTTGCCATAATCAAGAAGTGAGGGTGAAAGAAATAGGAGGAAACCTTGTTTCTGAACTGATTTTGATGTATATTTGCACCAACAATTATCGTTTAATCGAAAGGCAGATGAAAAGAATAGTGTTAGGAACCATACTGATGGTATGTGCCGTGGTGGCTGGTGCGCAGGATTTGTATGTAGGTACCTATAATATAAGGTATAAGAACAAGGATGATTCCATCAAGGGCAACGTGTGGACGAAACGTTGCCAAGTGATGTGTGACCAAATCAACTTTGAGTCACCGGATGTGCTTGGCGTTCAGGAAATGCTGGTGGGACAGTTGCATGACATGTTGGCTCGTCTTGATGACTATTCGTATATTGGAGTAGGAAGAGACGATGGCAAGGAGGCAGGCGAATATGCTGCGGTTTTCTATAAGAATGACCGGGTAAGATTGTTGGATAGCGGTCATTTCTGGCTCAACGAGACTCCCGACAAACCCAAGTTGGGATGGGATGCGGCTTGCATACGTATCTGTACATGGGGAAAGTTTAAGGACTTGCGTACGAGGAAGGAGTTTTATTTCTTCAACTTGCACATGGACCATGTAGGAGTAGTGGCTCGAAGGGAAGCAGCCAAGTTGGTGGTTTCTCGTATCAAGGAGATTGCCAAGGATTTGCCTGTGGTATTGACGGGCGACTTCAATGTTGACCAAAACGATGAGATATTTGGTATCTTTAGCCAATCGGGAATATTGAAAGACTCATACGACCATGCTCGCATTCGGTTTGCCGAAAACGGTACGTTCAACAGCTTTAAGAATGATGCGAAGACAAGCAGTCGTATCGACCATGTGTTTGTCTCTCCTTCGTTCAAGGTAGAGGCATACGGCATTCGTACCGACAGTTATTGGGCAAAGGGAAGACGCAATCCTTCCGACCATTACCCAGTGTTCGTGAAGTTGAGGAAATAAAACGGCAACCAAAAAATAATGTAGAATGAAAGAATCGCTATGGTATAAGCTGATTTCTCATTCTACATTCTTTTATAATCTTTCACCCTATCTTTTATAGGTAGAGGAAGAAAGGAGTTACAAAGAGTTTATTAGCACACCTGACTGCCAGGCTTCACCTCTTTCAGCGTAGTGGTAACGCTAAGAGAGCCATCGAAGTTTTCGGCAGAGAGAATCATGCCTTGGCTCTCGATACCCATGAGCTTGCGTGGAGCGAGATTGGCGATGAAGAGAACGTCTTTACCAATCAAATCCTCTGGCTCATAGAAAGCGGCAATGCCACTCACGATGGTACGGTCTGTGCCTGAGCCATCGTCGAGGGTGAACTTGAGCAGTTTCTTCGCCTTCTTCACCTTTTCACAGTTCTTGATGTGTCCTACGCGAATGTCTAACTTCTCGAAATCGCTGAAGTCGATGGTGTCTTTGATGGGCTTTGCCACGTAGGCGGCAGCCTCGTTAGCCTTCTTGGTATCAGCAAGCTTTTGTAATTGAGCCTCAATCACGCTGTCTTCGATTTTCTCGAAGAGCAATTCGGGTTCTGCCAATTGGTGTCCAGGTTTCAAAAGGTCGGTATTTCCCAGTTGGTCCCATTCAAACGATTCCATGTTGATCAGTTGGCGCAACTTCTTGGAAGAGAAGGGCAGGAATGGCTCGAAGGCAATGGCAAGGTTTGCCACCAACTGAAGGGAGATGTAAAGAATGGTTTCCACACGCTTGGGGTCGGTCTTCCATACTTTCCAAGGCTCACATTCAGTGATGTAGCGGTTGCCGATGCGGGCAAGGTTCATGGCTGCGAATTGTGCCTCGCGGAACTTATACTGCTCTAACAATTGTTCCACTTCCTCTTTCACGTTCTTAAACTCCTCGATAGCATGACGGTCAACATCAGTAAGTTCGCCACACTCAGGAACAATACCATTCCAATATTTCTTGGTAAGTTGTAAGGCACGATTCACGAAGTTGCCATAGACAGCCACGAGTTCATTGTTGTTTCTGTCTTGGAAGTCGCGCCAAGTAAAGTTGTTGTCTTTCGTCTCTGGTGCATTGGCAGTCAGCACATAACGCAGTACGTCTTGCTTGCCAGGCATTTCCTCCAGATATTCGTGGAGCCAGACAGCCCAATTGCGAGATGTGGAAATCTTGTCGTTTTCCAAGTTCAGAAATTCGTTGGCTGGTACATTGTCAGGCATGATATATCCGCCGTGTGCCTTCATCATCACAGGGAAGATGATGCAATGGAATACGATATTGTCTTTACCGATGAAATGAACGAGCTTGGTATCTTCGTCTTTCCACCATTTTTCCCAGTTGCCCCAACGCTCAGGTTCACGGTCGCATAATTCCTTGGTGTTAGAGATGTAACCGATGGGAGCATCAAACCATACGTATAACACTTTGCCTTCTGCACCTTCCACGGGTACAGGTATTCCCCAATCGAGGTCGCGTGTCATGGCACGAGGCTGCAAGTCCATATCGAGCCAACTCTTACATTGTCCGTAAACATTGCTGCGCCATTCCTTGTGATTCTCTAATATCCATTGCTTCAGCCAGTCTTGGTATTCGTTGAGTGGCAAGTACCAGTTCTTGGTCTCCTTCAGCACGGGAGCAGAACCGCTGATGGTGCTTTTGGGATTGATAAGCTCGGTAGGAGAGAGGTCGCGACCGCATTTCTCACATTGGTCACCGTATGCTCCCTCGTTGTGGCAATGAGGACATTCGCCCGTGATATAACGGTCGGCAAGAAACTGATGTGCCTCTTCGTCGTAGTATTGCTTGGTGGTTTCCTCCACCAGTTTGCCCTCATCGTAGAGCTTCTTGAAGAAGTCGCTTGCCAACTGATGGTGCACTTTGGAAGTGGTACGACTGTAGATGTCGAACGAAATGCCAAAGTCCTCGAAAGATTTCTTGATCATTGCATGATAGCGATCAACCACGTCTTGTGGGGTTATACCCTCCTTGCGGGCACGTATGGTGATGGGTACGCCATGTTCATCAGAGCCACCGATGAAAATAACGTCTTGCTTCTTTAAACGAAGGTAACGAACATAAATGTCGGCAGGTACATATACTCCTGCTAAATGACCGATGTGAACGCCTCCATTGGCGTATGGCAATGCAGCGGTCACGGTAGTGCGTTTGTATTTTTTCTGTTCCATGAATCGTATAATTATTATTTGACCGCAAAATTACGAAAAAAATAACACCATACCAAAGTTTTTGGCGCATAACTTACAAAGACTTAATGGATTGTGTGTTTTCTCTTGAATGGAAAGAACGATAACAAAAAGTCCCGCTCGTTACCAAAACGAGACGGGACCCAGAAATAATGTATGATGAATAAATAGTGGTTTCCTCTTATGAATATCTCAGGATTTGACCGGCACGTACATGGAAACTCTTGCCGATATGGTTGAGTTCGCAGAGCCTGTCAACGGAAACGCCACGCTTACGAGCGATAGAGTAGAGGGTCTCACCCCTTTCCACCTTGTGGAATTGCTTGCCCGTCTCGTATCTTCCGTTGTTGTTCCTGTTGTTGCTGGCAGATGTTCCTCTAACTTGTTCTGGTGTGTAACTGCCATTGCCCTCCTTGCCGCGCAAACGAGTAGCCTCCTTAGATTCTGCCAAGTATCTTGCCTTGTTGAACGTATAGTAGTCGCCTACCACGTCTTGTGCCCTGAAGTCGAACATCAATGCTGGGTTCAATGCAATACCGCAGAGACGAGTCTCGAAGTGTAAGTGAGAACCCGTACTTCTACCCGTGTTTCCACCCAAGCCGATCACGTCACCTGCACGAACCTCTTGGTTCTCCTTGCAAAGATGCTTGGAAAGGTGTCCGTAAATGGTTTCCAATCCATTATCGTGACGGATGACGATATAATTACCATATCCACCAGCCTCGTATCTGACAATTCTCACTTTTCCGTTGAAGGCTGCACGGATGGTATCGCCAATGTAAACCTTGATGTCCAAGCCTTTGTGCTGTCTTCCCCAACGTGCACCGAAGTTACTGGTCACCACCCTGCTGGTAGTAGGCATACAGAAGTCACGCAAATCAATCTTATATCTATCGGGAAGTTCAGTTGCACGGTGTGCGTATCTGTTATCCCAATCCGCATAGAGGTCGCTGGCAGGAAGACCGGCATATTCGCGGTCGAGTATGTCCTGAAAAGCGAGTGTATCAACGGCTTTCATCTTTCTGTCAACAGGAGCCTGGCGTGCAAGCAAGTCTTGTGCGCCTACAGGTTGAGCAGACAAAGTGATGAAACCGACAAAAACAAAATTCTTAATTATCTTTTTAAAATTCATATTCCTTGTCATTTTTGCCATGCAAAAACACGGCGTTGGTTTGATAGAATGAAAAAACCGTTGAAAAAGGTAGAATATCAACAGTTTTATCAAAAGTCTTTGCAAAGATAACGCTTTTTATTGAATTATATGATGTCCTTAACAGTTTTTATTGAGGTTTTAACATACTTATTGATGTGGTTTTTCCTTTGTTTCTTGCTTATACAATAAGTTTTTGTCATCATTTTGTAATAATCCGCATTTAGCTTATTTTCTTAAAAAATGTAAATAAATCGAGCGTGATGCTTAACTGATAGCCGACCAATTGATGTTTGTCTTACGCAAATCCTTGAGTCTTTTCCACAACATCTCATACTCAGATTTCTGGCAAAGAGGGTCGTCGTTGATAATCTTTTGTGCCTCGTCTCTTGCCATCTGTACGATTTGTCCGTCACGAGCAATGTCTGCAATCTTCAGGTCGAAGGCAATACCACTTTGTTGAGTGCCTTCCAAGTCGCCTGGTCCCCTGAGTTTCAAGTCGGCTTCGGCAATTTCAAAACCGTCGTTCGTATCGCACATGATGTCTATACGTTTTTGTGTTTCTTGTGAAAGTTGGTAATTGGTAACGAGAATGCAATAACTTTGGTCGGCTCCACGTCCCACCCTGCCACGCAACTGATGCAATTGGGAGAGTCCGAAACGTTGTGCGTCGAGAATCACCATGACCGATGCGTTGGGAACGTTCACGCCTACCTCGATAACGGTAGTGGCTACGAGTATCTGAGTTTCGCCACTCACGAATCGTTGCATCTCTTCCTCTTTGTCTTTAGCCTTCATCTGTCCGTGAACCTTACTCATGGTGAACTCTGGAAATATGTCTTTCAGAGCCTCAAAGCCTTCGTCCAAGTTTTTCAAGTCGCTCTTCTCGCTTTCCTTGATGAGTGGAAAGACGATGTAAACCTGTCGTCCCTGATAGATTTGTTGACGAATGCCCTGGTAGAGACTTGTCATTTGACTGTCGTATTTATGAATGGTTTGAATGGGTTTCCTGCCAGGTGGCAACTCGTCGATGATGCTTACGTCCAAGTCGCCATAAATTGTCATTGCCAAAGTACGAGGAATAGGAGTGGCAGTCATGACGAGGATATGCGGGGGATTGTCGCTCTTATTCCACAACTTTGCCCTTTGTGCCACGCCGAATCGGTGTTGCTCGTCGATAACGGCAAATCCCAGTCGGGCAAATTGCACAGGGTCCTCAATGAGTGCATGAGTTCCCACCACGATATTTACGCTTCCGTCTAACAATCCGTCAAGCACCTCCTTGCGCTTCTTCCCTTTCACGATGCCCGTGAGCAATTCCACGCGGATAGGCATGTCTTTCAAGAAATCCTTGATGGTTTGCAGATGTTGCTCAGCCAATATCTCGGTAGGAGCCATGATGAGTGCCTGGTAGCCATTGTCTAATGCGATGAGCATAGACATCAGAGCCACGAGGGTCTTTCCTGAACCTACGTCGCCCTGTAAGAGTCTGTTCATCTGCTTACCACTTTTCATGTCAGCCCTTATTTCCCTCATTACCCGCTTTTGCGCTTCGGTTAAGGAGAAGGGAAGGTTGTGAGCATAAAACCAATTGAACTTTTCTCCCACGCAAGAGAATATATATCCACGGTATTTGCGGCGATGATCGCTCGCATACCTTAATATATTAAGTTGCACGTAGAACAACTCCTCAAACTTCAGACGCAACCTTGCCCGTTGCATTTCTTCCTTGTTATGAGGATAATGGATTTGGCGCATCGCCTCATCTCGTGATATTAAGTGGAGTGGAGCAGTGATAAAGGGAGGCAGCGTCTCAGCTATGGGCGACGGAATCTTTTGGAGCAGTGTTTTGGTGAGTTTCTCCACGTTTTGGGAGGTTAGTCCCATCTTCTTCATCTTTTCCGTTGTGCTGTAATAAGGTTGCATTCCCATTTGAGAGAGTTGCAACTCTGAAGCCTTGTCAATGTCGGGATGGGCAAACTGAAACCTACCTCCGTATATGGTAGGTTTCCCGAATACGATATATTCCTCGTTTATTTGATAGGTATCGTAAATATATTTCGTACCATTAAACCATACGATATCTACGATACCACGTCCGTCTGTGAAGTGAGCCACTATCCTTTTCTTCCTGGCTCCCATGGCAAATTCCTCGAAACTCAAGATATGTCCCTTGATTTGAACGTAAGGCATGTCGCCAGACAGTTCGTTGATGGAATACAACCTACTGCGGTCAACGTATTTATATGGGTAATATTCCAGTAAATCGCCCCATGTGTGAAGGTTAAGTTCCTTGTTTAGCAACTCCTTACGCTTGGGACCCACTCCCGTGAGGTACATGATATCTTGTTCGAGGATACTGCTCATCTTTCTTTTTGTAACAATGCTTCGGCAATAATGAGGTCGAATGGGGTGGTAATCTTGATGTTTTCACGATTGCCCTCTACCATCTGTACTTGACATCCCAATGCCTCAACCACGGAAGCATCATCTGTAAAGTTTTCTTGATATGGTCTTTGAAACGCTTGTTTGAGCAAGGCAATGTCGAAAGTCTGTGGCGTTTGCACCACCCGATAGTCGCTTCGCATCACGTTCTTGCCACCACCGTGTTGGTCAACATACCGGATGGTGTCTGTTACGGGTAATACGGGGATGCAGGCATATTCGTCGCGAGCGGTTTCAAAACAATGTTCAATCACATCTACCGATACGAATGGTCGTACCCCATCATGAATACCTACCACTCCTTCCTCATCGTCGGGAATGGCAGACAGTCCGTTTTTAGACGACTCGAAGCGTGTCTCACCTCCGTCAACCACCTGATGAGCCACGTTAAAATGATGTTGTTCGCAGAGATTGTGCCAGAAAGCCTGTTGGTCGTGTGGCAATACGAGGATAATGTTCAGTTTCTCGGAATATTCACGAAACCGTTTGATGGTGTGCATCAGTACGGGCAACCCGCCAATTTCCATGAATTGCTTGGGTATTTCCCCACCCATTCGCAAGCCCTTTCCACCTGCCACGATGATTATATAGTCCATATTGTTGATGTAGGAATGATGAAGGAAGAAGGGAGAGGTAGGCTACGCGCTCTACGTCTTCCTTCCTCCTTCTACCTTTAACCTTTCATTAAGTGATTGTATCGCATTCCCTCTTGCAATTGAGCCACAATCTCCTCGCCTTTCAGTTGTCTGAGCAATTCGTAACCGTATGGGAAAGCGGCAGCAGGACCTTCGCCCGTGGTGATGTTGCCATCTACGGTGCAGAGGTCAGCCGTATATTCAGCACCTTCAAGGTATTGCTCAAAGCCAGGATAACAAGTAGCACGTTTTCCTTTCAACAAGCCCAGTCCTCCGAGTACCATTGGGGCTGCGCAGATGGCACCTATCCGTTTGCCAGCGGCATTCTGTCGCATGAGCGCATCCTTCACCCCTTGGTGTTCGTTTAGGTTTGAAGCACCAGGCATTCCTCCTGGAAGCATCAGCAAGTCAGCGTCACTGAAGTCGCCGGCAAATTCAATGGGCACGTCAGCCAATACCGTTACGCCATGAGCACTGATTACCTCGTTGGTTCCCATGATACCAACCGTTACAACTTCCACGCCACCTCTGCGCATGATGTCTATTGGTGCCAACGCCTCGATGTCCTCAAATCCGTCGGCTAAGAAAACATATACTTTTGCCATAGTATTTGGTTTTTATAGATTGATATTAATTGTATTTTCGGCAAAGATAAGCAAAATAATCGAGAAAAAAACAAATGTCGAGAGAAAGTTTTTGATGTCAATTCTTTTGTTCTTTTCCATTCACGTTTCAGTGGGGTGAAAGGAGGATAAGGTTCATGTCGGGTAAACATGATGTTTGCGATATGTAAAGACATGGTTTGGCAAGTGCAAACATGGTGTTTATGGAAAGCCAAGAAAATGGCAATGGTCATCGTGGTAAAAGCTTTTCATCGTCTTTATGGTCAAGAAAATGCAAATTATTGTTGTGATAGGGTTGTAATTCATGAATTTTGTGTAAATTTGTATCGTCTTATTATAATTAAGGTGATGAGAAGATACAGTTTGATACTTGTCCTGTTCTTGTTAATGGGCTTGCTCAATGGCGTTATGGCTGATAACGACATTCATTATTACGTCTCTCCAACGGGAAGCGATAGGGCTAATGGAACGAAGCAGGCTCCTTGGAAAACGTTAAGCAATGCCTTTGGGAAATTGCAGTTACCACTCAGGCAAAGCAAGAACACAAACTTCTATCTTCACTTGAAGAATGGCGAGTACGAAATCATGCAGACGGTTCAGATAAAGGGCGTGCAAAATGGCAATACCCTTACCGTATGTGCTGACGAGAAGGGAAAGGCAAGGTTGGTGGGAAACAAGATCATTACTAATTTCACCAAGTTGGAGCGTCAATGTGATAAGCGAATACCCGTCTCTGCTCGTCCACGGATATTGAGAGCCAATCTTTACGAATTTGGAATCACTGACTATGGTGTTTCCGTAGGCGACCATCAGCGAGTGGATTTGTATTGTAACGGCAAGCGACAGCCTATGGCTCGCTATCCGAATGATGGCTTCATCAGTGTAGCGGAGGCAAAGGGAAGTACGAAACAGAATGATGGTGCTACCGATGAAGGAATCATCACTTATTCAGACAACCATTTAGACGATTTGAAAGATGATGCTGATGCACATTTATATGGATACTGGCATTATAATTGGTACGAGTCGTATGAGAGCATCGAGCGAGTAGATACAAGGAAAAATACCATTTACCTCAAGAAACCTTATCACGTGTACGGCTATAAAAAAGGAGCCAGATTCTATGTGGTCAATTCCTTGAGAGAGTTAGATTCTCCCGGTGAGTATTTCATTGACCGTTTGAAAGGTGTTCTTTATTGGTATCCTGTGAATGATTATCGTATCGGCAAAGATGTGGTAAGTATATCGCTGAGCAATGCAAGTCCGATGTTGGCAATTGTGGATTGCCAGCAGGTTGTGATTGACGGACTGACTCTTGAAGGGGGAAGGGGAGCGGCTTTGAGAATCAAGAATGGCAATGGCAATCGTATTGTGGATTGCCATATAGCCCAATTTGGCGAGAACGGAATCAATATTGACGGCGGGGCAAACCATGTGGTGCAAGGATGTTTGATAGAACAACTTGGCATGAGGGGCATTGCTGCCAATGGTGGAGACCGTGCTTCATTGACCGATGCCCATTTTCTTATCCAAAATAACATCATCCGTGATGTTTCTCATTACCGACATACTTATCAGCAAAGCGTGTTTTTCTCAGGTTGCGGAATAACGGTTAGTCACAATTACTTGACGGGAAACCATTCTTCTGCCATGCGTTTCGACGGAAACAACGTGGTGGTTGAATACAATAAGATTGAGAATGTAGTGACGGAAAGTGATGACCAAGGAGCTTTTGACATGTGGGGTGATGCAAGTTACAGGGGTGTTGTTGTCCGCTACAATCATTGGAAAAACATCAAAGGCCATGATGTTTGCAACAAGGTTGCCGGTATTCGGTTAGACGATATTATTAGTGGCGTAAATATCTATGGTAATGTCTTTGAGAATTGTGGTTCAAATCAATTTGGTGCAATAACCATTCATGGAGGAAAAGACAATGTTGTAGAAAACAATATATTTGCCAATTGCCCCTCTGCGGTTAAGGTATTCCGATTCGACGGTGAATATTGGCTTAATAGAATGGCAGAACAAAAAACAAAAGACCAATTGTTTAAGACGGTTAACATTAAGTCGAAAGCTTACCAACAAGCATATCCAGAATTGAAAAAAGATATCATGAGCAAGGACATGGTGAACACCGTGAAAGACAATCTTGTGGTTAACTGTGATGTTTTCTTGCCCAATGATTACGATAAACTTATCAAAAAGAATAACCATCAGTTGTTTGCCTTTACGCCTCTGAAAAGTCTGATGAATGCAGAGAATTTAAAGAAATACGGCTTACAACCCGTGTATTTTGAGCAAGTTGGTGTACAAAAGAATATTTTTGATTAATTTTGCAGTGGAAAAAGACGTGATTATGACACAACGCAAACTTCGATTTGCCCTTTTCGGCAATGAATATCAAGCAAAGAAATCTACCGCCATTCAAAAAATACTATCGTATCTTTCTGAAAGGAAAGCCGAGGTGTTCGTAGAAAAGGCGTTTTATGATTTCATCACACAAGAACAGCACCTGCCGATAGAGGCAACAGGTGTGTTTGATGAATTAGACTTTGACGTCAACTATGTGATTTCAATGGGTGGAGACGGTACGTTCCTTAAGGCAGCCAGTAGGGTTGGTGACAAGGAAATCCCCATTTTGGGAGTTAACATGGGGCGTCTGGGCTTCCTTGCCGATATCTTGCCCAGTGAGATAGAGAATGCCTTGCAATCCGTTTTCGACGGTACGTTCTTGGTGGAAGAGCATACTGTTATACAAATCAATGTGGATGGAGGCACGATCATTGGTAATCCGTATGCGTTGAACGACATTGCCGTGTTGAAACGCGACAATGCGTCGATGATTACGATACGAACCACCGTGAACGGAGAGTATTTGGTGACGTATCAAGCCGATGGTTTGGTAGTCTCTACGCCTACGGGTAGTACGGCTTATAACCTTTCTAATGGCGGTCCTATTGTTGTGCCAGATGCGGGAATATTGTGCTTGACACCCGTTGCACCACATAGTTTAAACATTCGTCCGATAGCTATCAGTGATACAAGTACGGTGGAACTGACCGTAGAAAGCAGGTCGCATAATTTCTTGGTTGCCATTGACGGACGGTCTGAAAAATTATTGGAAGGTACGAAGATTACGATTACCAAGGCACCGTATCACATTAAAATCATCAAAAGACAATCACAGCGTTATTTCTCTACATTGCGTGAGAAGATGATGTGGGGAGCAGACCAAAGGCAGTAATGCTTTAATAGAGTAGAACATTCAATTTTTATGGGAATAATCAGTAAAATAAGGGAAAAACTCAAGGTTCCTAAATATAAATACACGGCTCGTATCATTATGAAATGGCTTTGGGGAGCTTGGAAAGGTAACCAATTGCAATCCATTCTTAATGCTTCGATAGGACTGGGTATGGTGGTTGTCAGCCTTATTCAAGTTTGGGCCATGCAAAGGGCTATAGATGTGGCTGCTGGAGCAAGGGAAGGAAATATCTTTGTTGCTACGGGAGTGATTGCATTCTTCATTTTATGTGAGTTTGCATTGAGCATTTCAAGTGTGTGGGTGAAGAATATACTTGGAATAAAGGCACAAAACAAGATGCAACAAAGGATGCTTGACCGCATACTTCGGTCGGAATGGCACGGAAAAGAGAAGAGACACTCTGGCGACATCATTAACAGACTTGAGTCGGATGTCAATACCGTGGTGAATTTCCTTACCGAAACTATTCCCAATACGGTGTCCGTACTCGCCTTATTCTTCGGTGCGTTTTTCTATCTGTTCTCAATGGACAAGTTCTTGGCAGTGGCTATTGTCATTATGTTGCCTCTGTTCTTGGGTTTCAGTAGGATTTATATTGGCCAGATGCGCCGTTTGACTCGTCAAGTGCGCGACTCTGACAGTAAGGTGCAGAGTGTCTTGCAGGAAACGATTCAGCATAGAATGTTGATTAAGACATTGGAGAGCGATAGCGCAATGGTGGATAAACTGGAAGATACGCAAAGCGAGTTGAGACAAAACGTGATTAAGCGCACTCGCTTTAGGGTTTATACCAATCTTGTCATCAACTTCGGTTTCGCCTTTGGCTATTTGTTCGCGTTCCTTTGGGCTGCCTTGCGAATGCTCGACCATACGTTGACGTTTGGTGGAATGACGGCTTTCTTACAATTGGTGAACAGGATACAAGGACCAGCCAGAAACCTTACATCACTCATTCCTTCTTTTGTGGGTGTGTTTACGGCTGCCGAACGATTGATGGAGTTGGAAGAGAATCCTTTGGAAGAACAGGGAGAACCTATCGAGATAGATGCTCCGTGCGGCGTGAAGTTGACAGATGTGTCTTATTCATACGATGATTCTGAAGACGTGGTTATCAATCATTTGGATTTCGATTTCTATCCAGGTAGTTGTACGGCAATATTGGGTGAGACGGGAGCTGGTAAAACTACGTTGATTCGATTGATTTTGGCTTTGGTTCATCCCACGGAAGGCAAGGCTGAGATTTATAATTCACAAGAGAAAAGAGCGTTGTCGCCTCGTATGCGTTGCAACTTTGTCTATGTGCCTCAGGGAAACACCTTGCTGAGCGGTACTATTCGTGACAACCTACGATTAGGAAACCTCAGTGCGTCTGATGAGGATATGTATGAGGCATTGCACCAAGCGTGTGCCGACTTTGTGAAAGAATTGCCAGATGGACTGGAGACGCAATGCACGGAAGCAGGAGGAGGACTGAGTGAAGGTCAGGCTCAGCGTATTACCATTGCGAGAGCCTTGTTGCGTAATCGAAGTATCATGTTGTTTGATGAGGCTACGAGTGCGCTCGACCCTGAGACAGAGAAGCAATTATTGCAGAATATCCTTGCCAATCACGACAAAACCGTGATATTCATCACTCATCGCCCTGCCGTTGTGGATTATTGTGACCAAACATTGAAAATAGAGAAGGTAAGATAATACGCTAAACATCCAATTGGTATGAGAAGATTATTGTTATTGTTAGTTTTGTTGCCAATGGTGTTGGGTGCATATTCCCAAGACTTGGATTCGCTCTATACGCAAGAGATGTTGAAATTTGGCACAGAGGCACCAGACTTCAAGATAGACAGCATATCCAATACGTCGCTCAGGAGTTTGAGAGGCAGATATGTGGTGTTGCACTTCTGGGCTTCGTGGTGTCCTGATTGTCGGAAGGATATTCCTGAAATCAACCGATTGCATGATGAGTTTGCATCAGACAGTGTCATCTTCATTCATGTTTCTTTTGATACGGATGCAGACAAATGGCTGAAATACGTTGCCGATAGTGGCATGGAAGGGTTGCAGTTGTGTGAGTTTGTCAAGATGCGTGAGTCGAAGATGGCAAATGCTTACGGTGTTAAGTGGATTCCGTCAATGTATGTGTTGAATACGGAGGGTAAGGTGATCTTGCGCACCGTGATGATTGAGAAACTCAGACGACAACTATCCCATCTTGACAAGTCGAAGATCTATATCCCTCGTTCCAAGAGAGCTGCTTCTCCCTCTTTTCCAGGTGGCGATGATGCCCTGAAAGCATTCCTGGCAGCAAACGTGGAATATCCTCGCAAGGCCTCTAACTATGGATTGGAAGGACAAACGATATTCCATTTCACGGTCAATGCCGATGGTACAATCTCTCAAGTCAAGGTGGTAAGCAACAATATTACCGTGGAGGATAAGTTGCCTTTTCAGAAGTTGGCTGGCGACGAGAAACGAAAGCTACGTGAAGAGGTACTGATGTTGTTTGCCGAAGAGGGTAAGCGTGTGATTGGCAAAATGCCAAAGTGGAAACCTGGTGTAAGATACGGAATGCCTGTCAAGGGAGAATATGAAATGCCTCTGAATTTCAAGATTCATTACAATAGTTATTGACTCTTGCAACAAACTCATGCCTAAATACGTCAAACGAACATGATACGGCTAACAGATATAAACAAGACATATTTCGGGGCGCAACCTTTGCACGTGTTGAAAGGTATCAACTTACACATTGAGGAAGGTGAGTTTGTGTCTATCATGGGAGCCTCTGGCTCTGGCAAGTCCACCTTATTAAATATATTAGGGATACTTGACAATTACGATACGGGCGAATATGTACTTGCTGGAACGTTGATTAAAGACCTTTCAGAAAAACGTGCGGCACAATACCGAAATAAGTTGATTGGGTTTATCTTTCAGTCATTCAATTTGATTGGCTTTAAGACAGCTGTAGAGAACGTGGAACTTCCTCTTTTCTATAAGGGCGTGAGCAGACGAAAACGTCATCAGATGGCTATGGAATATCTGGATAGGCTGGGACTGGCTGCATGGGCTACGCATTATCCCAACGAATTGTCTGGAGGTCAGAAGCAACGTGTAGCCATTGCAAGGGCGTTGATTACCCAACCGAAGATTATCTTGGCGGATGAGCCTACGGGAGCCCTTGACTCTAAAACGAGCATTGAGGTGATGCAACTGCTCAAGCAACTGCATCAGGAAGAACACAAGACCATCCTCGTGGTGACTCATGAGAGTGGTGTGGCTAATGAAACGAATAAAATCATCCATATCAAAGATGGATTGATTGGTAAGATAGAAGAAAACCTGAACCATCAAGCGAGTCCATTTGGCTCTGGTGGCTTGATGAAATAAATCCCTCTTTCCCATGTACGACATTCTTAACGAAATATGGTCAACGGCTAAACGCAATAAGTTGCGTACTGCTCTCACTGGTTTTGCCGTGGCATGGGGAATATTCATGTTGATTTTCTTGTTGGGTGCAGGCAATGGATTGATTAATGCCACTTCCAAAAACAGCAATCGCTTTCTTGATAACTCCATGATGGTGGGCGGCGGCGTTACGTCGAAGGCTTACGACGGGTTAAAGGAAGGTCGAAGGATTACATTGGATGACGACGACATTTCCATTACCGAACGTAGGTTCTTGGAAAATATTGACGACGTAGGTGCAGAGATTACGCAGGGAGGCGTGGTGATTACGTATGGTGAAAACTATGTTTCCAGTAGCTTAAACGGTGTCTATCCCAACGAGGCTGAAATCAATAAGATAGAAATGCTCCACGGTAGGTTTGTCAATCAGGTGGATAACTCTCAAATGCGTAAGTCTATCGTGCTGAGTGAAAACCAAGCCAAGGAATTGTATCGTGGCGATATCTCTTTGATGGTAGGCAAGAATGTGAAAGTGGGGAATATCGCTTTTAGAATCATAGGTATATACAAAAGCGACCAAAGTGCAATGAACGCAGAGGCTTATACGGCTTTCAATACCGTAAGAACCATGTATAACCGAGGCAATAAGGCTGACAACATCGTCTTTACCTTTCATGGATTGAACAGTATCAAGGAGAACGAGGATTTTGAAAAAGGCTATCAAGCGAGCCTGAATGCCAACCATCGTGCCGCACCAGACGACGATAATGCTACGTGGGTATGGAATCGCTTTACGCAAAACTTGCAGATGAATATGGCAATGAATATCATCAGAACGGCGCTGTGGGTGATTGGCATCTTCACGTTGCTGAGTGGCATCGTGGGGGTGAGCAATATCATGCTGATAACCGTCAAGGAACGTACCCGTGAGTTTGGTATTCGTAAGGCGATTGGTGCCACCCCTGCATCCATATTACGACTGATTATCGTGGAGAGCATTCTTATCACCACCTTCTTCGGATATATAGGAATGGTGCTTGGTATGGTTGCCAATGAATATATGGACGCTACTCTTGGACATGAACAGATAGACAACGGCTTGTTTCAGTTGACAATGTTCGTCAATCCCACCGTTGGGTTAGACGTATGTGTGGAAGCCACGTTGGTGATGATCATTGCCGGAACGTTGGCAGGATTGATTCCTGCGCGAAAGGCAGCGCATATTCGTCCGATAGAGGCATTGCGAGCAGAATAAATAAGGTATATATCAATACATCATAGGCATTGAGAATAGATTTAGATACATATAGGGAGATTCTTGACACACTCACGCGAAACAAGGCACGGTCATTGCTCACTGGCTTTGGCGTGTTTTGGGGCGTGTTCATGTTGGTAACTCTCATCGGAGGTGGAAAGGGGCTCAAGGAAATGCTCTCTAACAACTTTGAGGGATTTGCCTCTAATTCTGCCATTGTCTTTTCCCAATCTACTACCAAGCCTTATCATGGATTCAGAAAGGGTAGGAGTTGGAGTATGTCTTACCGTGATGTGGAACGGTTGAAGCAGCAGGTACCTGAACTGGATGTTGTTTCGCCCATGTTGTCGCATTGGGGAGCAACAGCGGCATTCAATGACAAGACGAGTAGTTGTAATGTCAAAGGTATGATGCCGGAAAACCAAAAGGTAGAGGCTCCACAGATTTATTATGGTAGGTTCCTGAACGAGATGGACATGGCTCAATGCCGCAAGGTATGTGTGTTGGGTAAGAAAGTATATAAGACTTTGTTCCCCGGAGGTGGAAACCCGTGTGGCCAGATGATACGTATTGACTCCATGTATTATAATGTGGTGGGAGTAGATTATGCCTCTGGCAATATGAGAATCAATGGTAGGGCAGAGGAGTCTGTGGTCATTCCCCTTACGTTGATGCAACAGGCTTACAATCTTGGCGATAGTGTCCACTTGATAAGTGCAACGGCAAAACCAGGTATCGTGATGAGCAATATTACACCTCGTATTCGTAGTGTCATTGCTCGTGCCCATCATATCGACCCCACGGATGAGAAAGCTGTTACGGTATTCAATACTGAAATCATGTTTGGCTTAATGGATAATTTGTTTTCGGGTGTCAACCTCTTGATTTGGCTCGTTGGTATCGGTACGTTGTTGGCTGGTGCCATCGGAGTTTCCAATATCATGATGGTAACGGTGAAGGAACGCACCACGGAGATAGGTATTCGCCGAGCCATAGGTGCTACACCGAGGAGCATTCTTGGACAAATCATGAGCGAGAGCATCGTGCTTACTTCAGTGGCGGGCATGAGTGGAATCCTCTTTGCCGTGCTGATTTTGGAAATGCTGGAAATGGCTAACACCACTGATGGCATAGTGGAGGCTCATTATCAAGTGGGATTCTGGACGGCTATAGGCGCGGTGGTGTTGCTAAGTGTGTTGGGCGTGTTGGCTGGACTGGCTCCTGCCGCACGTGCCATGAGCATCAAGCCCGTTGATGCCATGAGAGATGAATGAAATAAAGATTAAAGATATAAAACCATGAAGAAGTATCTCAAGTTGATGGTTGCTGCAATCATCGCATTGGTGTTTATCGGAACGTTCGTGTTCCTTTGGAAAAAGTCTCAACCGCAGCCTGTGGCTTACGAGGAGTTTACTCCACAGGTAATGGATATAAGTAAGACAACGGTTGTTACGGGAAAGATTGAGCCTCGTAATGAGGTGAACGTGAAACCGCAAATCTCTGGTATCATCACCCATTTGTACAAGGAGGCTGGCGACCGTGTGGAAGCTGGCGAGGTGATAGCCAAGGTGAAGGTGATTCCTGATATGCAACAACTGAGTTCTGCCGAGGCTCGTGTACGTCTTGCTACCGTCAATGTTGAACAGGCAAAGGTTAATTATGAACGTGAGAAAGTGTTGTTCGACAAAGGACTTGTCTCTGCTGATGAGTATGATAAGCTGGATCATGCGTATAAGCAAGCAAAGGAGGAGTTGGTAGCCGCAAGTGATAACTTGCAAGTAGTGCGCGACGGTGTATCTAAAAGCAACGCTAACGCCAGCTCTACGCTGATTCGTTCTACCATCACGGGATTGATATTGGATGTTCCCGTGAAGGTGGGCAACTCTGTCATTCTCAGCAACACATTCAATGACGGTACTACCATTGCAAGCGTTGCCAATATGAACGACTTGATATTCCGTGGAAACATCGACGAGACCGAGGTGGGACAGTTGGTGACGGGTATGCCTATGAAGATTACCATTGGCGCATTGCAAAACCTCAAGTTTGAAGCTTTGTTGGAATATATCTCACCCAAGGCGATAGAGGCGGGAGGTGCCAATCAGTTTGAAATAAAAGCCGCCGTTCATGTAGGGACTTCCAGTCAGGTAAGAAGTGGATATAGTGCCAATGCTGAGATAGAGTTGGCTTCAGCCAAGAAAGTGCTTACCATTCCCGAAAGTGCCATCGAGTTTAGTGGTAACGACACCTACGTGTACGTAATCAAGGGTGAGGGAGACAATAAGACTTATGAACGAAAGAAAGTTACCACAGGACTGAGTGACGGACTGAACATCGAGATCAAGGGCGGAATAGGTGCAAAAGACCTGATTAGAGGTCCAAAGATAGTGAAAGATACCACCGATGATGAATGATGAGGGCTCACCATCGGCCTAAATCACGTGTAGGTATTTCTCAATGGGTATTCCCCTGTTCTTGTCCTTGTTGTCTTTGTTCAGGTCTATGAGTTTATATACCGCATCCATTGCCTTGCGGGTACTCTTCTTCAAGGGAAGGTCATTCAGCAAGTTACCAATCAGAACGGCTGAAAACATATCGCCCGTGCCAGGGAAGTGAACGGGAATCTCCGTATAGGGTAAGATGAAATATTCACCGTTGTTGTGGTTGTACCCTATCACTGAGGTTTGTCCTTCGATGGGAATACTTGTTATCAATACCGATTTGGCACCAATGGCTCTCAACTTGTCAACCAACGTGCAAGCCTCCTCATGCGTGATACCTATTTTATTATAAGGTGTGTCTGTTAAGTAGCAAGCCTCTGTATGGTTCGGATAAATTAAGTCAGCCACGGAAATCATTTCTTTCATGCTCTCGATGGTAGAGGGAGTTACGCCATTGTACAACTTACCCTCGTCGCCCATGATAGGGTCAACGAATGTGATAGTGCCATTGAGTGCTTGCTCGCGACAATAGGTAGCCACAACCTTTGCCTGTCTCTCAGAGGCAATAAACCCCGTGGCTATGGCATCAAACGAGAATCCAAGCTCCTTCCATACGGGAAAAACGCCAATGATATAGTCGGTGGTGTCAAGCAAGTTGAATTTTCCATAGTCCAGCGTGTTCGATACCAATGCCGTGGGCAGGTTGTAAGTGGGTAGCCCCATGTATGAAAGGATAGGTAGCATGGCAGCCGTTGCCACTTTTCCATACCCTGCCATATCGTTAATCAATAGAATCTGACGTTTGTGTACATTGCCTGTCACTTTTTCTGGTTGATTCATTTCCGTTACGTATTAATGTTTCTTGCTATTTTTATCGTTTGCAAAGGTACAAAAACTTATTTATACGCGTGATATATAGGAATAAAAAAAATAAATGTAGCCAATTGGTTTACATGGCAACTAATTGGGTATTTGGATTTTATTTTATTAAAAAGAAAACCTTTAATTTTGCATTAAAATCAAGAATGAATAATTTACTCATATAAATTATTACTACATTTAAATAACGATATAATGTTGGAAATTGGTTTATTAATTAGACAAAAACTAAAAGAAAGAAAGAGAACCATTGTTTGGCTCGCAGAGAACTTGTCGTGTTCAAGAACTAATGTGTATAAAATTTTTGACAAGCGCTCCATTGACACCGATTATCTCCTTAGAATATCGGACATTTTAGATTACGATTTTTTCAAGTTGTATAGTGAAGAACTCAAAAAGAGGAGAGAAGGCTATAACGAGAAAACATAATAAAAATATTATTAACTACATATTATCACTTCATTCATAAATCGCCACTAAAAAACATTTTAGTGGCGATTTTTTTTAGGCAGATATTTTTACCTACCATCTTTTTTCCGTTGAAGATGTTTGAGAGGCGAGAAGCATGAGATTATCACTAAACGCTCAACACTCAACATTTACACACTCAACAAATCAGACCGCAACGCGGTCTCCGCTCGATAACCGTAGTGTCCGTAGGACCTGCGGATAGTGGGCAATAGAGATAAAAAGCACTCTGAAAGAGTGCCCCCATACGTACAGTGGGCTACTCTTTCAGAGTCGTTTTATCCATCCTCTGTCTATCCGTGGGTACTGTGCACCCACGAGTTATTGAGCGGAAACGCTTTCAGCGTTTATATATTCACGTCTTCTTCACATAAACATAATTAACAAACGGCTCCTTTTCAAATGAAAACCTTAAAACAGAGAAAGTGCGGGAGATCTCAGTCTGGGGCTTACAACAGCAAACGTTTTTTATTTTAACTATCAATTATGAATTATAAATTATGAATTATGAATTATGAATTGTGAATTATGAATTATCCATTGTCAATTATGAATTATCCATTGTCAATTATCCCAACAAATTTTTGTTCTGCTTTTCTTGCGAAATAGAATTGGGAGAACAGAAAAACAGATTAAAACAGGTGAAAAACCGTGTTTTTCATCGTAACTTAGCATGTTACGAACGTAACTATATGAGTTATGAGCGTAACTATGTATGTTACGAGTGCTAACTATATATGTTATGAAAGCCCAAAAAGTACCTTTTTTGAGGTAAAAACATGGGCTATTATATGAATGCTAAACATTGAGAAAATATAAGTCATTGATTATTAGTTGTTTAACAAAACGCTAAAAACTGGCTGTTTTTCCACCCAAGCACCAACTCGTTTGAAAAAATGCCCGTAAAATGGCACCTAAATTCAGAATTTTCATGACAGTTTAGGTCTAATCTCAGTCTGAGCGGCTCATTAAGCTTAACCAGATTGCTATCCAACAGATGAAGATTCTATAGGACAATACAAGTAGGAAACTTTTGAAGTGAACCATTATATTTTTAACTAAAAATATCGATTGATTATATCTGGAGATGCATGCAACGGCATCTCTTTTTTTATTGAGGTGCAATTAATGCAAATCATACGCATTTGATCATTTTTGATCTTTTTTGTTAAGTTTTGATCTATTCCCAAAATCGTCATCGATTTTGAGTACTTTTGCAAAACGTATGAAGAAGTACAGAATTGAGGTGAAAGAGGTGCTGAGCCGCACCGTGGAGACAGAAGCCGAGAGTGAAGAAGAGGCAGTCGAAATGGTATGGCATATGTACCGAAACTGTGACATCGTTCTGGATGCTTCTGACTACGTAGAAACAGAAATCGGCGTAAAACGATGAAAAAGCCGTGCGGTACGTAAGTTATGTCGAGAGAAATGCGTAACTTTGTGCCCGCTTATTGCTCATTTGTCGTGAGCGTCGGCAAGACATTGTGGAATTAGATAGCAGTATCTAAGTTTCTAAGAGACTTTAACGAAAACAGTCCACCAAGCTAACAGTAGTTACAGGGAGTCTCTGGGGATGAGGATACGCCTATGCTGTATAGGCGTACCCCTTCCTTTCACCTCTCTGTATAGGCTTCTGTGGTGGACGGCCTTCGTTAAGTGGTGAACAGGAAGAGGGTACGCTTTCTTTTGTCCGCAGCCAATGAACGACAAAAAGCGATGAGCATAGAAGCAAAACCATTTTTGAAGTGGGCAGGCGGCAAGGGTCAGTTGCTGCAGCAGTTGTCCGAACATCTGCCTGGCTGTATCAACAACGAGCCTTTTACCTATATTGAACCTTTTGTTGGAGGTGGTGCAATGCTTTTCTTTATGTTGCAGCGATTTGGTAATATTAGAAAAGCCGTCATCAATGATGTCAACGAGGACTTGATTTTAACCTACTGCACTATCCGCGACGATGTAGAACCATTGATAGAACGACTGCAACGACTGGAACATGAGTATCTCTCCATCGATGACCAGAAAGGGCGCAGTGCCTTGTTTTATGAAGTACGAGAACGCTATAACCAGCACGAGGGAGACACTTTGTACAGAGTTTCGCTGTTGATTTTCCTGAATAAGACGTGTTTCAATGGACTTTATCGAGTGAATACCAAAGGACGGTTCAACGTGCCCTTTGGCAGGTATGCCAATCCCACTATCTGTAATGCTGACGTACTGAGAGCTGACAGCCAATTACTGCAATCGGCTCATCTGGAAATCTGTCAGGGCGACTTCTCGCAAACGATCCAATATACAGAAGGGTTGACATTTGTTTATCTCGACCCGCCCTATCGCCCGTTGGATGCCACCTCGAGTTTTACCGCCTATGCCAAGAGCGATTTCAATGATGACGACCAGCGGAAACTGGCTAATTTCTGTCATCATCTGTCAGAACGAGGTTGTTTGTGGATGCAGAGCAATGCCGACTGCTCGGCAAAGAATCCTGATGACACATTCTTTGAAGACCTTTACGCTGATTATCACATCCATCGTGTTCACGCATCCCGGTTTATCAATGCCAATCCATGTAAACGCGGAAAACTAACAGAACTATTAATCAAGAACTATGAATAAGAATTTCGACTTGTTTATGAGTCAGTTGGCAGAAACGAATGCCACACTCGATTTTTACACAAACTTCTCGAAAGTACGCGAGAAGGTAGGAACTGTAGCCATTAAGTTGAATACGCTTAATTATCTCATTGGAAAGGAGGACTTACCAAAAGCCGTTAAGGAATTATGGGACAATGACAAGAGAGTATTTAGTGTATTGGACATTCTCATCGCTACACGTCAAGACCAGAAAAAGAAGTATCTTGACAATACGGGTAAAGCCCATGAGATTCACGAATTAACAAAGTCCTATGATGGTGTTATACAGTTTCTTTATGAGACGGGTATTGCTGATGTTCTTATTAAAAAGGATGTTAAGAACCTTGTAGATTATGTATTTGGAGTTGAGGTCGGACTTGATACAAATGCAAGAAAAAACAGGAGTGGAGATATAACGGAACTATTACTTCATCGCATTTTGACTGCTAATGGTATTGAGCACAGAATGGAAGTCTATTCCCATGAGTTTCCTAAACTTCAAGAATCATTAGGAACAGACGATAAGCGTTTTGATTTCATGATAGAGACAAAACGATGTAAGTACATGATAGAACTTAACTTCTATAGTGGTGGTGGAACAAAACTAAATGAAGTTGCACGTTCTTTCTCTGGAATAGCACCAAAAATAAATTCCGTTGAGGGCTTTGAATTCGTTTGGATAACTGACGGACAAGGATGGAACTCAGCCAAGAACAAACTTGAAGAAGCATTCAACGAAATTGACAGAATGTACAATTTCGAGTCTTTGGGAGAATTCCTTGAGGAAGTCAAAAGGGAGCAGGAATAAGCGATGAAGGCTTTCTACAAATCACTCTCCCACGACTTCAACTTGCTTTGTGGCGATACGTTTGAACTATTGCCGCAGTTCTCGTTCAAGTTCGACATGATATTTGCCGACCCGCCTTATTTCCTGTCGAGTGGTGGTATAAGCGTTCAGAGTGGAAAGGTGGTATGTGTGGATAAAGGAGATTGGGACAAAAGTATGTCGCAAGAGGACATCAATGCTTTTAATATCAATTGGCTTTCGCTATGTAGAGAAAAGTTAAAGGATAATGGTACCATCTGGGTTTCTGGTACCTACCATAATATCTTTTCAGTAGCTAATAGTCTGACACAGTTAGGTTATAAGATTCTCAACGTAATAACATGGGCTAAAACGAATCCTCCTCCCAATATTTCATGTAGATATTTTACTTATTCCACAGAATTTATCATTTGGGCGAGAAAGTCGAAAAAAGTGCCACATTATTATAATTACGCATTGATGAAACATATCAATGACGATAAACAAATGACTGATGTGTGGCGATTACCCGCAATAGCACCCTGGGAAAAAACTTGTACTAAACATCCTACACAAAAACCTTTGGGATTGTTGAGCCGTATAATCTTGGCTTCAACTCAATCTGGGGCATGGATACTCGACCCTTTTGCAGGAAGTAGTACAACAGGTATAGCTGCCAATCTCTTAGGACGAAGATATCTTGGAATAGAGCGTGAAGAGAAGTTTGCTGCAATTAGCATAGCTCGTCGAGAAGAAATTGAGGAAGGAAAGACATTTGTATCTTATCGCCGAAAGATTCCAGATATAATGAAAGCAGAAGATTTGCAGGCAGATAGTTTTGTCTGCCATGATGAAATGATAGAGAGACTTCCATTCTTGGAAAACGAATAGATGTCTTTGTAAAAAAAAGAATAAATTCTTTTGTTTTACTCTCGTTTTTCTGTATCTTTGCCCAAACAATCAAGATATAATTATGAAGGCTATGAGAAAATGGACTTTGGCATTGGTATTGATGCTGGGAATAGGGCAGGTGAGCGCCCAGGAAATAGACCGCAAGGAAGTGGTGAGACGCAACAATCCACATGTGACGACAATGGACAAGCTCTCCTCGCTGTCGGTGGGAAACGGTAGGTTTGCCTTTACGGTGGATGCTACGGGTTTGCAAACGTTTCCCGAAGAGTATAGCAGTGGCATTCCGTTGGGAACCATGAGCGATTGGGGATGGGACTCCTTTTCTAACCTTAAACATTTCAAAGATGAGGATGTGTTGGTGGAGCGTGATTTCGGACGCGGACATAAGGAGTGGTATTCCGCACAGTTTAAACAACCAGGTAAGCAGAAGGAGGCAGAGAGCTACCTTCGTGCCAATCCACACCGTTTGCATTTGGGAACCATCGGTCTCAACTTGGATGACATGTCGCAAGTAAAGGACATCGACCAGACATTGGACTTGTGGAATGGAAAGATTGACAGTAAGTTTACTTACAATGGTCAGAAATATCATGTGGAAACGGTGGTAGATCCCACGAAGAGCAGAAACAATGTCTCGTCGCGTATCACGTCGGATGATGAGATTGAGGTAATCATTCGTTTCCCATATCCTACAGGCAAGCATACCGATGATGGTTGCGACTGGGACAGACAGAATGACAGGAATCATATCACGAATGTTTATAAGGGCAATGGAGTGCTGGAAGTGGAACGCATCTTGGTGAGAACTAATCATCCAAATTCTTATTGGTTGTATGTGAGTTGGATAGGAGATGACGTAAAGACATCTGTAAACAACTCTAACCATACCATCATTTTAAGAAGTAAGAGCGGAGTGCTGGACTTCAGTTGTGAATTTTCTCCAGCGGAACGTCGTAGGATTCAGATTGAACCATTTGCTGAACATGCCATTCGCTCAGGACAGGAGTGGAACAACTATTGGAAAGAGGGAGGCATCGTGGATTTCTCTCATGTGAAAGACCCACGTGCCAAGGAGCTGGAGCGTCGTACCATCTTGAGCCAATACCTCATGAAGGTGAACGATGCGGGAGAAACTCCTCCACAAGAGACAGGACTCACGTATAACTCATGGTTTGGAAAGTTTCACTTGGAGATGGAGTGGTGGCATCAAGCCCACTTTGCCTTGTGGGGAAGGCCCAATTATCTCGCCCAAACGATGGTCTGGTACTATCGTGTGATAGAAAAGGCAAAGGAAATAGCCCAACGACAGGGATTTACAGGGGTGAGATGGATGAAGATGACAGATCCTTCTGGTAGGGAAGCACCATCTAATGTGGGATCATACCTGATTTGGCAACAGCCACATCCCATCTATCTGGCAGAATTGCTGTATCGTACACAGGTGTATGATGACTCTGTAGCCAATGTGAAATTGCTCCCTTCTGAAAAAAAGGAGAAAAAGGAACTGGGGAAAAAGTTATTGGATGCGTTTAACTTGATGGTAGAAGAAACGGCAGAATTCATGTCTTCGTTTGCCACGTTAGATGAAGTCAATAAAAGATATGTGTTGAAAGGATGTATTCCTGCACAGGAAACCTTGAAGGCTGACTCTACCGTTAACCCACCGTTTGAACTGTCGTATTGGCTGTGGGGTCTGCAAACTGCACAGAAATGGAGAGAGCGACAGGGCAAGCCTCGTAATGAGAGTTGGGATTTGGTTATCAATAACCTCTCGCCCTTGGCTTATAATGAAGATTCTCTCTATCTGGCTGCAGAGACTGCCACGCAGACATACCGAGACATTCGTTTTACGAGCGACCATCCCGCAGTGCTTGGTGCAGTGGGCATCTTGCCGCAAAACAAACTGGTGAATGATGACATCATGCGCAAGACACTTGATTGGGTATGGGACAACTGGAACTGGAATAAGACGTGGGGATGGGATTTCCCGATGGTGGCAATGTGTGCCGCACGACTCGGAGAGCCACAACGTGCCGTTGATGCCTTGCTCATGGACAAACGTACCAATACGTATCTGCCTAATGGACATAATTACCAAGACGACCGTCTGCGCTGTTATCTACCAGGTAATGGTGGACTGCTTACGGCAGTTGCCATGATGTGTGCAGGATGGGATGGTTCAAAGGGTAAGAATCCTGGCTTCCCCTCTGATTGGGATGTGCGTTGGGAAGGTTTGTTCCCAATGCCATAAACGATAAGTGATGAAATGGCAGATGCCCCATAGCTGATACAGACTCTTTCTGTTTTGTTTGGCTATGGGGCATCTGTTGTATGATGCGTGTTGTTGAACAGATGAAAATAAATATCGTCTTTGTTGACAAACTTCCTGATAAGACCTTGTTCGTAGAGTTCTTCTGCCGTACCTGTAGATAATCCGTTTGCCTTGTCCATGAGCCAGATAGTGTCAGCTATTTGTAGGGCAAGTTCCAAATCGTGTGTACTGAGGAAGATGGTTTTGTCCATGTCGTGTGCCAATCGTTTGAGCAATTGCATCACATCCACCTTACTGGGGTAGTCGAGAAAAGCCGTTGGCTCATCGAGGATGATAATCGGTGTTTCTTGTGCCAATGCTTTGGCAATCATTGTTTTTTGCTTTTCACCATCACTTAATGCGTGGAAGGGAGAACGTTTCAGCGACATGATGCCTACCATCTGCAAGGCGTTGTCAACAATTTCTTGGTCGTGTTTCTTCAGCGTACCCCAAAAGCCGGTGTAGGGAGAACGTCCCAATCCAACGATTTCGTTGACCGTCATGTTTTGTACGTCAGGCTTGTCAGTCAATACTACGCTGATTAATTGAGACAATTGTTTGATGGAAAGCGTGCCGATGTCTTGACCATTCAGTAAGATTTGTCCACTGATAACGGGTTGAAATGCGGAGATGGTACGCAACAACGTAGATTTTCCCACACCGTTGGCACCAATCAGGCAAGTAAGTTGTTTGCTGAAGATGGCAGCGTTGAGCATAGACAAAACCGTCTTTGTCGTTTTCTTGTTGATACGATATCCAATGGATAAATCTTTCAATACAATGGTTTCCATGCCTTATGGTTTTGTCGTTGTCATAATGATTTCTCGGTGATTCTTGTCTTGTTTAGTTTATTAAGAATCATATTCCATACGCAGATTCTAAGTTTGTCAAGCAGAACGGAAGAGAAAAATACAAGGAGAAGCCATCCTGTAGTGTAAATCATGAAGACAATAGATGACTTTGTGTCAAACCATTCTTTGATGTAATTAGAGAAAAATGTACTGAAGAAATTAAAACTACAATGAACGATATAAACGGCAAAAGAAGAAACGGCAATCCAATTAATGATTTTATTCTTAAAAGAGAATTTGGTAAAAAACAAAAAGAAGTATATGGAACTTAAAATAACCAATGGCGACGAGTAAGCATAATAAGCCCAGCCCCTTCCTGTTCTTGTGATATGAAGAAGGGTGAGGAATGTCAACAACATCGTGATGGTAAAAAATATAAGTAAATCAGAGTACTTATTGAATCGAGTAAATTTGTTGGGATATAGACGCATGTATCTTGCTAATACGTATAACCCCATAAATGAAAGGGGTGAATAGCCATCTGAGAACCAATTGGAATCAGAAATAAGGCTATATCCGTGAACTGTCTGGATAGTAAAGAATGCTATTAAGAAATATTTTATTTGTTGTTGGGAAGAATTATTGATAAAAGCATTAAGGATGGGGGCGAAAATATAGAGTACGATATAACTCTTGATAAACCAATGGTCTTTTATTAAAATAAAAGCTTTAAGGTCTTTAGCATTTAACGCATCTAAGTTTCCAAATATTCTGAGGAATACATACATGATGATGCCAATAAAATATATTTGAAAGATGAGGCTACATAAACGTATGAAATTCGTTTTGATACCAAACCATCCTGAAATGAGAATAAATAAGTTTACACTGATTATCGAAAAGGATTCACTGAAACAACGTAAAAAAGAACTGCATAAATTATAATGGATCTCGGTACTGGTTGGTGGATCTAATGTTCTGAAACTTGCATGTACTACCAATATAAGGAACATTGCAATGATTCTCAGCAATTCAATGTTAGACTCTCGTATTTTTGTCTTTTCCATTATCTTAATTTTTTGCGAAGATAATGAAGATTCTTGGATTATGCAAATTCTATCGTGTTTTTCATGGTGCTTCTTGCATTTGTTTCCAAAAAACAGTAAATTTGCACAATCTTAGAAAAGAATTAGAGACATTGATGATACGATGTCTTGTCAATGAATGAGTTAAATGGAAAATCAAACATCTCCAATCTTACAACTCCAACGACAACGGATGTTGTTAGAGATAGAATATTATTTCGAGAAGGAAGCCTTTCGCAAACAAACCGAGACGATGGGAGTGCAGCGAAAGGTGAAGCGTGGAGATGCTTGGTTTCCCGTGAAAGTGGGCAAAAGCTACTATAATTCATTGAATCAATTGGCGATGGAAGTGTTTCGCACGACAGACCAAGACATTGAGCACAACTTTGAGTTTGGCCGCCCCGTTTGTTTCTTCAAGGTAAAAGAGGGAGAGGGAAAGGCTATTCAGTATTATTCGTTTACTGCTACCGTCTCATACGTGGATGGAGACCGTATGGTTGTAACGGTTCCAGACAATACTCATGTGATAGATTTGCAAGATGCCACACAATTGGGTTTACAGTTGTTTTTTGACGAAACATCTTACCGTACGATGTTCGAGGCTCTCGACCGTGTGATGAAAGCCAAGAGCAATCGTCTGGCGCATCTTCGCGACTTGTTTTATTCATCAAAAAAAACAGAGCGTTTTACCTTTGAGCCTATGCGGTTCCCGTGGTTGAATCCTTCACAGGAGAAAGCGGTCAACGAAGTGCTCCGCTCTAAGGATGTAATGGTGGTGCATGGACCTCCAGGAACGGGGAAAACCACTACTCTTGTAGAGGCTATCTATGAGACATTGCACAGGGAGAGCCAGGTGCTGGTATGTGCACAGAGCAATATGGCGGTAGATTGGATTAGCGAGAAACTGGTGGATCGTGGCGTAAACGTATTGCGCATTGGCAATCCTACACGTGTAAACGATAAGATGCTATCGTTCACCTACGAGCGGAGATTTGAGTCGCATCCCGATTATCCACAGTTGTGGGCAATCAGAAAAGCCATTCGTGACCTGCGAGGACAAAGGAAACGGGGTAGTGAGAACTATCATCAGAAGATGGAACGATTGAAAAGTCGTGCCATGGAAATAGAGATTCGCATCAATGCAGAATTGTTTGGTGAAGCCCGTGTAATAGCATCTACTTTGGTAGGTTCTGCTCATCGCTTGCTGGAAGGACAGAAGTTTGCCACCTTATTTATAGATGAGGCAGCACAGGCATTAGAGGCAGCATGTTGGATTCCTATACGCAGATGTTCGCGAGTGATATTTGCTGGCGACCATTGCCAGTTGCCTCCCACCATCAAGAGTCTTCCTGCATTGAAAGGAGGATTGGGAAAGACGCTGATGGAAAGGGTGGTGGAGAACAAACCCGAAGTGGTGACTTTGCTCAAGGTGCAATATCGCATGAACGAGGAAATCATGCGATTCTCTTCTGATTGGTTCTACGATGGCAAGGTGGAGAGTGCCCCTCAAATCAAGTATCGTGGAATATTGGATTACGATACACCGATGGTGTGGGTAGATACGTCTGAGTTGGGTGAGAGAGAACAGTTTGTTGGTGAGAGCTTTGGGCGAATCAACAAAGCCGAGGCAGAACTCACGCTTAAGACCTTGCAAGAATACTTCACGAAGATAGGCAAAGCACGAATCTTGGAGGAACAAATCGACGTGGGCGTGATTTCACCGTATCGTGCACAAGTGCAATACCTACGTGCATTGGTGAAGAAGCGAGAGTTCTTCAAGCCTTATCGCCGGTTAATCACCATCAATACGGTAGATGGTTTTCAAGGTCAGGAGCGAGACGTGATACTCATTTCCCTTGTTCGTTCCAACGACGAGGGGCAGATAGGTTTCCTTCGTGACCTACGAAGGATGAATGTTGCCATTACCCGTGCTCGTATGAAGCTCATCATCCTTGGTGATAAGACCACGATGGTAAAGCATCCTTTCTATAAGAAATTATATGAGTATGTGAACGGACTAAAATATACTAACATCTAATCATTATGTTGCAACGAGACTATTTCATTAGAATCATTGAGGAGTTTACTGCTGCATTGTCGCATTTCTTTGAGAAGAAAGAAGGCGAGCAACGACAGAGATACTTAGAAGACCTCTATAGGCAGTATGTGGGCGATTACTCCCTGTTAAGAAACTTCACGATAGATGAGGCTTTCCAATATGCTCGTGAGCAATGGAAGGAGGAGGAAATGACTGACCGTCTGGAAATGCTGGCAGAGTTGTACTACGTGGAAGGCAAGGAATTGCAGAATCCCCTGCGTGATATGTTGCTCAATAAGGCATACTCCTTATTTGATTATTTAGATGGAAACAGTCATACGTTTTCCGTTACCCGACAACAAAAGATGGCAGAAATCAAACGTGTCTTACATTCCCAAGAAGGATGAAAAGCCTTTGGGAATGAGATAATTTCTTGTTGGTTACTGGTATAGTGTGAAAGTTTTGGCAGATAAATGCACAAAGTTTTAAAAATCAACAAGAAAAAGGGAAAAAATGCGTATCTTTGCACAAACAAACAAAAATCTATTATGAGCATTGTAAAAATCAAGGACAAGACATTTAAGACTTTCATCCCCGAAAAGGAAATCTTGGAGCATGTGAAAGTTGTGGCTGACCGCATCAATGAGGATATGAAAGACAAGAATCCGTTATTCTTGGCGGTGCTGAACGGGTCTTTCATCTTTGCGGCAGACTTGATGCGCATGATTACCATTCCGTGTCAAATCTCTTTTGTCAAGTTGGCTTCTTACCAAGGCACTACGTCAACGGGCAAGATTACCGAGGTAATAGGTATCAATGAGGATTTGGCAGGACGTAACGTTATCATTGTGGAAGATATTGTAGATACGGGACTGACCATGAAACGTATGGTGGAAACGCTCGGTACAAGACACCCTGAGTCTATCCATATCTGTACCTTGTTGGTGAAGCCTGAAAAATTACAGGTGGATTTAGACATCGAATATGCTGCGATGAGCATTCCCAATGACTTTATCGTAGGTTATGGTCTCGACTATGACCAAGAGGGACGTGGACTTCGTGATATTTACTCTATCGTGAAGTAAAGGGTGAGTATAATGGCTCTTTTTGCCCAAAGTCTCAAAGGTCTTTAAAATCCCTAATGACCTTCATGCTTTAAAAAAGAAAGATTCAAAAAAAGAAACAATGAAAAATATCGTGATTTTTGGCGCACCAGGCTCTGGAAAAGGTACGCAAAGTGACAAGATGATTGAGAAATATGGCTTCGGACATATTTCTACGGGCGACGTTCTTAGAAGTGAAATCAAGAACGGAACGGAGTTAGGCAAAACAGCCAAACAATATATCGACCAAGGACAGTTGATTCCCGACTCGTTGATGGTTGACATCTTGGCAAGTGTATATGATGGTTTTGGAAAAGAGCATAATGGTGTAATCTTCGATGGGTTCCCACGTACTATCCCACAAGCAGAGGCTCTGAAGAAGATGCTTTCTGAACGTGGACATGAGGTGGCTGCCATGATTGAACTCGACGTGCCTGAAGATGAGTTGATGAAACGTCTTATCTTGCGTGGACAGATGAGTGGTCGCTCTGATGACAACGAGGAAACCATCAAGAAACGTCTTGACGTTTATCATAACCAAACGGCTCCTCTGATAGAATGGTATAAGAAAGAGGGTATCCACTATCACATCAATGGATTGGGTGAGTTGAATCGTATCTTTGGAGACATTTGTGAAGTAATAGATAATATTTAGGAGTTTCTGGAGTTCAGGAGTTACAGTAGTGCAGACTTTACCATTGGCTATCTATAGCAAGAATATTGTCTGGACTCCTGAAACTCCTGAATTTCTTAAAACTCCCCAATTCAATAATTCATGGCTGAAAGTAATTTCGTCGATTATGTGAAAATTTTGTGCCGCTCTGGTAAGGGTGGACGGGGAAGCATGCACCTCAAGCATGTGAAATATAATTATAATGGTGGTCCTGATGGGGGAGACGGCGGTGATGGTGGCAGCATCATCCTGCGCGGAAACCACAACTATTGGACATTGTTGCACCTGAAATACCAACGTCATCTCTTTGCCGAACATGGAGGAAATGGCGGTAAGGACAAGTGCCACGGTACGAATGGCAAAAACCTGTATATAGACGTACCTCCCGGAACGGTGGCTTATAATGCTGAAACGGGTAAGTTTGTGTGTGACGTGAATTACGACGGACAAGAGGTGGTACTGCTGAAAGGTGGTAGGGGAGGTTTGGGTAACTTCCAGTTTCGCACGGCTACTAACCAGGCTCCAAGGTTTGCCCAACCAGGTGAACCCATGCAGGAGATGTCGGTCATCTTGGAATTGAAATTATTGGCAGATGTGGGATTGGTAGGCTTCCCCAATGCGGGAAAATCTACGCTGGTATCTGCTCTGTCCAATGCTCGTCCTAAAATTGCCAATTATCCTTTTACTACGTTGGAACCTTCGTTGGGTATCGTAGGCTATCGCGACAACAAGTCGTTTGTAATGGCAGACATCCCAGGTATTATCGAGGGGGCAAGTGAAGGAAAAGGATTGGGATTGAGATTCCTGCGACATATCGAGCGTAATTCGTTATTGCTGTTTATGGTTCCTGGAGAGACGGATGACATCAAACGGGAATACGAGGTGTTACTGAATGAGCTGGAGAAATTTAATCCTGAGATGTTGGGAAAGCATCGGGTGTTGGCAGTTACCAAGTGCGACTTGCTTGACGACGAACTGATTGAGATGCTCAAGGAAAACCTGCCCGAAGACTTGCCCGTGGTGTTTATCTCTTCGGTAACGGGAAAGGGTCTTGAGGAACTCAAGGACGTGCTTTGGCGAGAGCTGAATAGTGAGAGCAATAAGTTGCAGGTGATAACTTCTACCGACACGCTGATACATCGTGATAAGGATATGAAGAGCTTTGCCTTTGAGATGGCTCAAGAAGGAGAAGACGAAGACTTGGAATTTATAGACGATATGGAAATTGAAGATGTTGAGGAGTATGACGATGACTTATCATAAATTGCCCGATGGCGTAGTGGCTTTCAGTACTACTCGCCACGGTGGGGTAAGTCGGGGTAATTATTCGGAGTTCAACATCAATCCATATTGTGGAGATGAACCTGAAGCCGTGCAACACAACACGGCTTTATTGTCAAATATACTGGATGTGCCAGCTAAACATATTGTTTTGCCTCATCAAACACATGGTATAGAGGTGAGAAAGATAACCTCTGGTTTCTTCGAGTTGGAAAAGGCAAAACAGATTAGTCTTTTAGAGGGAGTAGATGCGGTTGTTACTGATATGCAGAACGTGTGTATTGGTGTATCTACTGCCGATTGTATTCCTATATTATTATATGATTCCGTTCATCGGGTGGTGGCTGCCGTTCATGCTGGATGGCGAGGAACGGTAAGGAGAATCGTACAATGCACCGTTGCGGAAATGAACAATGCCTTTGCTACAAAGGGAGAAGACTTGTGGGCTATCATAGGTCCGGGAATCTCATTGCAACACTTTGAAGTGGGCGATGAGGTGTATGAACAATTTGAAAAAGCAGGCTTTCGCATGGATAATATCGCGAAACAATATTCTTCTCTTTCTAACAGCCGTTCATGGAAGTGGCACATCGACTTATGGGAATGTAATCGGATGCAGTTGGAGGATGTTGGCATGATGCCTGAGAGAATCCACGTGTCTGGTATCTGTACGTATGCTCATTCAGATGACTATTTCTCTGCCCGGAAATTGGGCATTCATTCAGGAAGGATTTATACGGGAATACTCATGAAATAATGGCAGGGAACATGAGAAAGACATGGCGACACTTGATAGTGGGTTTAGGAATAATGGGGCTGACCACGGCTTTCTGTCCCGTAGGGCAACCTTTTACGTTGACTGAACAACAGTCTATTCGTGTGGAAACGCCTGGGTTATTTGACAGGTCAAACGAATTTAACGTAGATTTCGGAGCCATTACTGCTCATGATTATTCGTTTCCGCTGCCTATGGGTAAGGCCGAGCTGAATGGCAATCGATCGGGATTGGTTATCGTTTCATCAAAAGGAGATGCCGTGAAGGTCATGTTTTCTGGTAAGGTAAGATTGTCGAAGAAGATTTCGGGATATGGAAACGTCATCGTGGTGCGTCACGATAATGGCATAGAGACCGTCTATGCGCATAATGCACAAAACTTGGTGAATGTAAACGATCGTGTTCGGGCTGGTCAAACCATTGCTATCGTGGGTGGTAATGGTAAACGAGACTATTGTGATTTCATGATGATGGTGAATGGAGCTTTCATCAATCCCGCTACAATCATCGAAATGAATAGTCACCGCTTGCGTAAGCAAGTGGTGAGATTTAGGAAGAGGGGAGCCTTGGTTTCTGTTACGGTAGAAAAGGGAGCTAACGAGGATGCCCTTGATAAAGATAGGGTGGTAGTGATGAATTTGGCGAAGTTAGCTCCTGGCACGTGGGCGTATCCTTTACCCAATAGCCATGTGATTAGTCCGTTTGGCGGACGACGCAGACATTCGGGCGTAGATATCAAGACGGTCCCCAACGATAAGGTGTTGGCGGCGTTCGACGGAGAGGTGACTCGCTCTGAAATGTATTACGGTTATGGTAACTGTATCCGCATCAAACATACGAATGGGTTGGAGACTCTCTATTCACACCAATCAAAGAACTTGGTGAAAGTGGGACAGAAGGTAAAGGCTGGTCAGGTAATTGGGCTGACGGGTCGCACGGGCAGGGCTACTACTGAGCACTTGCACTTTGAACTATTTTATGGTGGGAAGCGTTATGATCCTGCTTTTATCTTTAACCATGCCAATCACTCTCTTCAGGATGTTACTATCACGTTGGCGAATGGCAGGATGACTTCTAAAAGGAATAAATAACTTGTAGTAACCAATCAAGAAACCGATGGTCACACATATAGTGACCATCGGTTTCTTGATTGGTTACCATCGGTTTCTTGATGAGTTACCGAATGGGATTATGCTTTCCCTTTGTGTCTGTTGGCACGTTGGGTGCGATATTTGGCTTTTTGTTTGGCTGATCCGCTGCCATGTGCTCCCGTGATATAGGCTTTCTTCTTGGCTTTGGTTTTTACCTTCTCTTCATTGGAGTCGTTTTTTTTCCCGCCACGCCCGAAGTGAATGCCATTTTCTAAAATGCTCTCAAAATCATCCATGCCGTATCATGTGTTTTCTTCGTAAATTGCATTCAAATTACATCGATGTCGTAAATGTAGTTGTGAGAGGGCATTCTTTAGTGATGGAACAAGCGAATGCCAATAAATGCCATTGTAATTCCGTACTTATCGCAGGTTTCTATCACGTTGTCGTCACGAACTGAACCACCAGCTTGCGCTATAAACTCTACACCGCTCTTGTGAGCACGCTCAATATTGTCGCCGAATGGGAAGAATGCGTCACTGCCCAATGCCACTTTGGTGTTTTGAGCTATCCAAGCCTTCTTCTCTTCCATCGTCAGCACTTCTGGCTTCTGCTTGAAGAATTGTTGCCAAGTACCTTCACGAAGTACGTCGTCATGGTCTTCACTGATATATACGTCAATGGTGTTGTCGCGGTCTGCACGTCGGATGCCGTCAACGAAAGGTAAGTTCATTACCTTGGGATGTTGGCGAAGCCACCAGATGTCAGCCTTGTTGCCAGCCAAGCGCGTGCAGTGAATGCGACTTTGTTGTCCTGCACCAATACCGATGGCTTGTCCGTCCTTGACGTAGCAAACGCTATTTGATTGAGTGTATTTCAACGTGATAAGAGAGATGATAAGGTCACGTTTGGCATCATCAGTGAAATTCTTGTTTTGAGTGGGGATGTTTTCGAAGAGGGCAGGATCTCCCAGTTGTATCTCATTACGGCCTTGCTCGAACGTAATGCCAAATACATCCTTGTGCTCGATGGGTGCAGGTACATAGCTTGGGTCAATCTTGATGACGTTGTATGTGCCTTTGCGCTTTGCTTTCAGTATTTCGAGAGCCTCGTCTGTATAAGCAGGGGCGATGACGCCATCAGAAACCTCACGCTTGATGAGATTGGCTGTAACGGCATCGCAGGTGTCGCTCAGGGCTACGAAGTCACCGTATGAGCTCATGCGGTCAGCGCCACGAGCACGGGCGTATGCACAAGCGATGGGAGAGAGTTCTTCCTGAATGTCATCTACAAAGTAGATCTTCTTCAAGGTGTCGCTCAATGGCAGTCCTACGGCAGCACCGGCGGGAGAAACGTGCTTGAAACTGGCTGCTGAAGCCAATCCTGTAGCAGCTTTCAGTTCTTTTACCAATTGCCAGGAATTGAGTGCGTCTAAAAAATTGATGTAACCAGGACGACCATTCAACACTTCCAAGGGGAGTTCGCCTTCTTGCATGAAGATTCGTGAAGGCTTTTGGTTCGGATTGCATCCGTACTTTAAGGCAAGTTCTTTCATTCTATTATATATTAATAATGTTTGTATTCATTTGATTAGATGCACCCGATAATCTCGTGTACCGATTTGCAACCATGTGCGTCAAGCCAGTCGTTGATGCCATGAATGACCTTAGTGGTGACGGTAGGGTCTATAAAGTTGGCTGTACCAATCTCGATAGCCGTTGCGCCTACCATCAGAAACTCAATGGCGTCTTTGGCATTGCAGATACCGCCAAGACCGATAACGGGAATCTTTACCGAATGGGCTACTTGCCACACCATACGCAAGGCAATAGGCTTAATGGCAGGTCCGCTCAGACCGCCAGTTCCGATGCTTAGCAGGGATTTTCGTTTTTCGATGTCAATAGCCATTCCCATTAGTGTATTAATAAGCGAGACTGCATCTGCTCCCTCATTTTCGCAAGCATTCGCAATCTCAGCAACGTTTGTTACGTTGGGAGAGAGCTTAACGATAAGGGTCTTGCTGTACTTGGCTCTTACAGCTCGTACAACACTCGCTGCTCCTTCGGGAGTTACGCCAAATGCCATACCTCCTTGTTTTACGTTTGGGCATGAGATGTTGAGCTCAATAGCGGGAATATTCGGGAGTGAATCAATGCGTGAGGCACATTCTGCATAGTCGTCTGGCGAGTTACCACTCACGTTTACGATCATGTTGGTATCTATATCCTTGATTTGGGGATAGATGTGCTGGCAGAAATAATCTACTCCCTTATTTTGAAGTCCCACGCAATTGAGCATACCAGATGCTGTTTCTGCCATACGAGGATAATCGTTGCCCTCTCGTGGGTGGAGTGTAGTACCTTTGACGATAATGCCACCAAGCGTGTCTAACGGAACAAGGTCGGCAAACTCAAGTCCATATCCAAATGTCCCCGATGCTGTCATAACGGGGTTTTTCAACTTGAGACTTTTGATGTTAACATTTAGATTTGCCATAACAATTTTTTGATGTTAAAGACAGGTCCCTCTTTGCAGACACAAAGATTTCCCTCAATGGTTTTCTCTACACAGCATAAGCAGGCACCGAGTCCGCAAGCCATGTTGTTTTCCAAAGACACTTCACACTCTATATGAGCTTTGTTGGCGTATCGAGCTACAGCCATCATCATAGGCTTAGGACCACAAGTATAAATCTTATGGAACTGTTTTTTGTTGAGAATGGAGTGGTTTGTTACGAATCCCTTCTCTCCTTCGCCACCGTCTTCAGTAGTAATGAGTACTTCTCCCATTTTTTTGAAGAAATCTAATTCTACAAGGTCGTTTTTACTACGTGCACCTAACAATAAGGTGGGTTTTCCGCCCATGTCTTTGATAGATTGAGAGAGGTATAACAAAGGGGCTACACCAACTCCACCGCCAATCAAAAGACATTCTTCATCGGGGGATGATGGGATAGTAAACCCATTGCCAAGTGGCAAGACGCAATTGAGCGTGTCGTTGACGTGTAACTTGGAAAGACGGCGGGTGCCATCGCCTATAGCGGCAACCAATAACCATAACTCATTGTTGGCATAGTCAACAAAGTTGATGGAGATTGGGCGACGTAGAAAAGTGGTGGGGGAATCGTCAATACGTACCTCTACGAATTGACCAGGTAACATCTTAGGGAGTGGGTTGTTCTTGTCCGTTAGTCGCAATAGCACATATCGTTCGTTAATATGCTCTATCGAACGGACACATAAATCTAAACAAAACATTTTCATTGCAGTAAGATGAATTATTTTTGCAAAGATAATGTTTTATCTGTATTTATTTCTATAAAAGTGTTGATTTTTTACTATATTATTGTTTTTTAGGAACAAATGTTTCCCATGTTTGATCATCATAGAAAATACGTATTTCAGTGATTTGTCTTTGTGGCTTGTCAACATATTTGACAACTGTTTCGGTCTTTTTTATTGGTGTGTTTTGTACACCCTGCTGAAAAAGAGGTTCTGAATCTACATTTTGCGGTGTAGAAGGTACGTCAAAATCCAGAAATTGTTGGGAAATAGGTTTTGTTTCTACGTTTTGATGGGTTGGGGTAGAGGTTTGGGAATCAAGATACATAGGCTCTTTACCAAACATAAGCCAATCTGTGGAGAGATTTGGAATCTTATTTTTGATAGCCTCAACCATATTGAGAGTGGGGCGGGTGCGACCGTTGAAGATACTACTCAATGACGCTGGTGATATTTGTATAAACTGAGCGAACGTCTGCTGAGTCATGTGCTGACTCTCCATAACCATTTTAATTCTATCTTTCATGTTGTTTTATTGTAAATAGTACCCAAAATAGGGGTTTTATCTAAGATTTTACAAAGGTAAAACAAATTTTTCATTTGTGCAACAATTATGAATGAAATTTTTAATATAATATTTTAAATATTGAAATTTAGATATATAAATTTGTAGTTTTAAAATATGAATAAATCAATATAATTTTGTTTAATAAAGAACATATCAAAATCAATTACAATTTTCAGACTTTAATATAATAATATAAATAATTGGCTTTCAGTTGATTATGTATGATTTAACGGATAAAAACTAACCAATATGCATTATTTTAGGTTAATAGAACCAATAAAACATAAAAGTAGATTCTTATAAAAATAATATAACTTATTGATAGTTAATAACTAATAGTCTAATACGAACGATTGTATAATTATTCATTATAGTTTTGAAGTTTAAATGTTTTAGTTTATAAATCCAAATATAATACCAGCGTTCTATATTTATATTTGAGAAATTTAGGAATATAAATACTGACGAAGCGATTTATAATTTTGAAATATAAATATTATATTTACAAACCAATATTACAATAAATATACATTTCAAAACATTTAGCTCATGTTTTTAGAAAAAAGCGTTTTTTTTTAATAAATTCCTATCGATGGTCGATTTCTTTAAAAAAATGGCTGTATTTTGAGCTTAAAAATGGCTTAACTTATTGAAAAACCAATTAGTTAAGCCATATTTTTAACATTTATAAAACTTTCATTCTAGAGAAAAATTACATCTATTTTGTAAAGTATTCAGTGTAAAATGAAGAAAATAAGTTCTTTCATTAGGTCTCCAGCACCCGTATTTGGGTTATCTAACCCCTTAGTTTTAGCGTCAATCTCTCTTATTTTGGAAATTATCTGCAAAGTTTTAGTTCCGCTATAGTTTTTCATGCCTACTATATAGTCTTGCGCAGCCCAACTTCCACGTAGTTCGAGATACTGTGCAAGTGCATAATCGTTCCTTTTATCAGGTGCATAATAAGCAACCATGAGGTTTTGGAAGAAACTAAATATATTTGGCAAAAAAGCGTAGATGGAACCAGATTTAGGGTTGCTGTCAAAATAATTGATGATTTGATTTGCCTTATAGACATTGCGATTGATGATGGCGTTGCGTAATTCGAATGTATTAAATTCCTTGCTCACTCCTATCTCGCGTTCTACGATGTCTGCCGTAATCTTACGTTTGCCTTCTGGCAGTGAAATCAATACCTTGTCAAGTTCCGATGCAAGACGGCTCAGATCAGAGCCTATATGGTCAGCAATCATTTGGCATGCTTTATAGTCTATGCTGGCTTTTTGGTCTTTAAGATAGTTCTCGATAAAGCTAGGTAGTTCAGACTCACGTTTCTTCTTGCTTTCATAGATGATACCGCCTATTGCCTCAATCTTTGAGAAAAGGCTGTTAATGCCTTTTTTCTTGCGGTCTAAGGCGCCGTTCTTGTAACATAGTACGAGGACGGTAGATTTCATCACTTGTTTCTCTGCATATTTCTCGATTGCAGACCAGTCTCGCAGGTTCTGTGCTTCTTTCACCACCACCACTTGGTGTTCTGCCATCATGGGGTATCTGCGAGCCAAGTCCACGATTTGTGAGCTATTGACATCCGCTCCATAGATAATGGTTTGGTTGAAATCACGTTCCTCTTCGGGCAAAACGTTATCAGAGATATAATCGGCAATCAAGTCTATATAATAAGATTCTTCGCCCATTAAAATATAAATAGGGGCAAAGTGACGCGACTTTAAATTGCGCATGATTGCATCAAAGGTTTGACTTGTTTTCTTTTCTGCCATTTTTTTACTATCTTTGCAACATGTTGCAAAGATAGTAAAATGATTCCACTCAACCTACCAACTTACCCAATAAAATTATCGGGTACACGACAGAAACCTACCATATTCGACATTTTGCGTCGTAAATATGTTGCCTTAACGCCAGAAGAGTGGGTAAGACAGCATTTCATCCATTTCCTCATTGAGCATAAGGGCTATCCTTCCAGTCTTTTGGCCAATGAGGTGCCGTTAAAGATAGGAGATAAAAGCTTACGAGCCGATTCCGTGCTTTATGATAGAGATATAAAGCCAAGGATTATCATGGAATACAAGGCTCCTTCCATTCCTCTTACGAGCCAGGTGCTCAATCAGGTTAGCAATTACAATCGATTGCTTCACGTAGATTATGTAATCATCAGCAATGGCTTGCAACATTTGTGCTGCAAGATGGACTATGCTAATCAGCAATATGTCGTGATGGAGGATATCCCCTCATATCAAGACATTCAATGACTCTATGTATTTATTCGTATAAGTAAAACATCCTGTCCATCATCTGCCATTTCTCATCAGACGTGGCAGATGCAGCACAGTCTTGAAAGATTGCCATGTATTCTTCCCATTCCTGTTGCTTAGGCAGTGTAGCCAGTCTAGCCATGGCAGTGTCCCAGTCAAAGTCTAAAGGTGTTTCCACAATCATTACCAGACGTGTTCCAAGGATATAAATCTCCATTTCTAATATCCCTACCTTGCGAATACCATCTAATATTTCTTTCCATGCATATTTCTCGCTATGTCTTTTCCGATATTCTTTGATTAGTTCAGGATTATCCTTCAAATCCATCGTTTGGCAATAGCGTTTTACGGGAATGCCATATTCCTTCACTCTAAATCCTTCTGTCATATACAATTCTTTTATAGGTAAAATGATGTGAATATGAATCTCGGTAACCAAACGCTTTTGATTAACCGAGATTCTTTTTCTTATCTCAGGGACAAAGATAAAAAATTATTGTTGAACCACAAATGCAGTGATAAGAAAAATGCTTATCTTCTTTACAGATTGATGAAAGTCTTCATCAATCTGCTGCGATATAAGAAACCTACTTTAACGTAGTCGATATTTTGAAATGGTGGGAAGAAGGTGCAAGTGTTGTCGATCACCTGAAATAAATATTCGATATTGATGATGTATTTCTGGTTCACTTGCAGGAAATGAGAGTCAAGAGATAAGATCGTCTTTCCCGTTACGTTTCGTTTCAAGCTCACGGGCTTGTTCCTGTTGGCAATGATGATTTCCCACGTCCTACTCTTGCTGTTATATTGAAACAAGCCAATGTCCTTTAGTTTCACCATTTGGAAGTCTGTGGCATTGATGAACATGAGCAGGTTGTTCTCCGTTCTCAATATCTTTCCGTCTGTTTTGGGTACAGTTGGTGTTGATGCCGATTGCAAACGGCGCATGATGTCATTGAGGTCATCGTCTTTGATGGGTTTCAATAAGAAGTCGAAGGCATTGTTCCTAAACGATTCCAGCATATAGTCAACGTATGAGGTATATACAATGATTTGGCAATGCCCTTGTATTTCTGCATCCAATCTTTCCATGAATTCCAGTCCCGTCATGTCAGGCAGTTCTATGTCTAAGAATAGCAGGTCTGGTTTCAATTCATAGACTGCTTTCAATCCGTCTTCTCCGTTATTGCATGTGCGTTCGATTGAAATGTGGGGGAAGCGCTTAAGATGTTCTACAAGATTTACAACATCTTCAGCGCAGTCCTCCACCACAACTGTTTTAATGTGGTCATGTTTAGTCATAAGATGATAATCCACGGTATAAAGATTTGCTATATATAATAATAATTTATCGCGTAAAAACGTTGTGCAAATATACAATTAATCTTTGAATCTTGCAAATACGAACATTTCTCAAGATGGAACATAATTGGGAAATTTATGTTTAAACGATGGAAATAATGGTATAACCGCATAAAAATCGTGTATGACTTTTTTTGAGATTAATGCCCCAATCCACTTGGAACGCTAAGGATAGCCTTACATCCATTTAAGTTTCCACCTTTATCTGTCATGTTTTCTATAGTAAACTTGATCTTATGGCGATGGCTCTCGTTATACAAGGCAATGGTTCGACTTATAACGCTCAGTCCGGTACCTGTTCCGTTTGAACTTCTGCGAATGTCAAATCCACGTCCATTGTCTCTCACTTCGATGATGGTGTCTTCCGGTGTGATGCTTACGTCCACATGCAGCTCCTTTTCCCTGTCCAGTCCACGCAGTCCGTGCTTGATGGAGTTTTCTGCCAGTATTTGTATAAACGTAGATGGTACGAGCCTTCCTTGAAGAATGTCTTCGCTTGGTTTCGTTATCGTAAACTTGAAATCCTCACCCATCGTTGGCGTAGCCACTTCAACGTACCTTTCCACAAAGTTGAGTTCTTCCCCCAGTGTCACAAACATCTGTTTGGTTATCGTCAGTTGCGAGTGCATCAAGTCAATGATTCCATTGATAGCCTTATCCGTGTTCTGCTTGTCGTTCGATATGGCATGGTTCAGCACGTTGAAGATGAAGTGTGGGGCAATGCTGCTGCGTGTGTTGGCAATCTTGAGATTGACAATTTCCAGTTGCTTGTCAACGTTTCTTTTGCGCAAGAACAAGGTCCATGCCAACAACACCAGTGCTGCCAGTAAGATGCCTGCTATGACAATCGTGAATATCAGTTTATTCTTTTCTATCACGGCATTCTTTTCTTCCATGCGCAGTTGGTTATGGAGCGTTAACGTATCCATTGTGAGTCGCATCATGATGTCAGAGGCGCGCATGTGTTCTCTGCTCCTGTCCAACGAGTCTTTTCTGTTGGTGTATCTTTGCTGGTAATAGTTGGCTTTTGCCATGTCGTTTTTCTTGGCATAGTAGTCGTAGAAATAATGGTCTCTGATGTCAATCATGTTCTCGTCGGCTGTCAGTCCCTTTGGTTCGTTGGCAATGATGTGGCTGATGGTTGCCATGTCTCTCTTCCGTAGAGCATTGCCTATTCGGATGGTGTTGGCATAGTAGATGGCGTCACCGATATTGTTGGCACGAAAGAAACTGTCAGCAGGTTCCAGGCTCACAAGCGATTCCTCCGTCTTGCCTAAGTTCAGCAATACGTCTGCCATATTCAGCTTGCAGAGATAGTCTTCAAATCCTCCCCTGCAATCAAGTGCCCCTACTAAACTATCCATCTGCTGAAATGCAGTAAGAGCCTTGGCATAGTCTTTCTTGAAATACTGCAAGTTGCCGTAGTTGTTGAGAAAAGCCAGCTTCATGTTGGGTTGCATCTTGTCAAATACCTCACGTGCCTTGGCGTAGTATTCTTCCGAAAGGTTATATTCTTCCAGCATCTGATATACACGACCCAGACCTAAATACACAGTGTTATCTTTCTCCTCATTCAGTTTCAGTGAGTCGTTCAGCACCAGTGCCCGTCTGTACCACGCAGCGGCTTCCGGCAATCGGTTCTCCTGTGTGTATAAATCGCCGATGTTGGCGCACATGGATGGCGCATTCTTTTGCACGTCACTTTTCATAAACAAGTTGTAAGCCTTTATGTTGTCCTCATACACTTGTTTGTAGTTTTGGTGGTATAGGTAGTAATAGTTAGCACGTAGATTATATGCGCTTGCTGCAATTCCGTTTACCCTGCGAGTAGGCTTTTGCTTGTTGATAAACTGCATGATTTTTTTGGCACATAGCAAAGTGGAGTCAGGATTGGTGAGAATATACCATCGTCCGAACTCGCAATAGAAATCGTAATATAGCAAACTGTCTGTGGTATTTGCAAGTAGTGAATCTAAGGTAGCCTTGGCTTGTGGTTGTTGCTTGTCTACCATCTCGCAAATCATGTCAAGTTGTGCGTATTCCTCAGCCGTGCGGCTGTCGTTCTCTTCATTTCCTCCATTACATGAGAGGGTCATGGTACCTACGATAGTAAGTAAAAGGGCAAATAGTGACTTTCTTTTCATCGTTTAGCAAGTTTTTTGCAAATGTAACATTTTTTGTTGAATTATGAAAGAATTTGACGATTTTTTATATGTCCGATTAAAAGTTAATCCTTCAGTTCTTTCATTAGAAACACCATGATAATTGCGAGCTTCATGGGGAGTTATTCTACGGTTGTAATCCTATTTGCTTATGGTTTAGAAGATAGAAATACAGGAGCATGGTGAAAGTTACATCCTTGGCTCCATTTTGGTAATGAGGTCGCTTGGCTCGTTAAAGAACTTTTGATTTGAAGAGATAACGATATACTATGAGAGAAAACTACTTCAAATCAATAGAATCTTGAATAACAATATCACAACAACATCAGACATGTTGATGCCTCTGTTATTCTCAAAAGATAGGGGACGAATATGATGCATGGTAGTTTTTAATTCAAACAATAGAAGTGGTATCTGGATTTGTGAAGGAAGATTTCATCGTTGTTCTTGTGAAATGAAATCACAGATGAATTGTAGGGGCGGATATGCTGATTCGCCCCTACAAATATCTTTAAACATTAGGGAAGGATGTGCCAATTATCATGACAATTCGGAAGATTAAGACCTTGTACATTACGTTTCTTGACACCATATTTGTCACCGTATGGCCAAGTGGTCGCCTCACTCATTCCGTCTTGGTCTTTGAAGAAACGCATCGTCCCAACGGGAACAAGTATGCCAGAAGGGTCATTCTTTTCTTTCAAGTAGAATCCTTTTGTCAAATCCTTAATACCTGTGGAGGTCTTTGTTCCAGAAACAATATAAGCTTCTTTGAATGTACTACTCCCATTCTTTCCCTCAATATTAAAATAGATGGTGAAATGATTGTCGAATCCACTAATCTTGGATTCGATGCTTTTTGCCCATTCGCTACCTCCCCCTTGTACACGAATCATATTGATAGTATTCTCTATCATATCTTGATCATAATACTTTTGGTATTCAGAGGCAAATAGTTTACCATAACTATCATAAGGTCGAGTGGATCCTATCAAGATTTGAGGATTGAGATAATAAGCTCCTTCAATATTAGGAGGATTCACGCCGTCATAAATAGGAATGTACTTTTCTATTTCGGGACGTATATCGTCTGGAATAACAGAAGGAATACGCTCATCAATCGTTCCAAACACCAGACTTTCAATGTCGTTGAGGTCGAAAACTTTAACACCATCGTCTGTCATCACATACTGGAAACGGTAATCGTTATAAAGTTTACCGTCAGCATCTGTCTTCGACATGTATATTTCCGCTCCGCAGTCAAGCATGATAGTGGTGTACTCGCCGTTCTTGAAACATACGTTTACATAGTCTTGTGCCATCATAGGCATGGCCATTGCCATCATGATGAGCATAAACATACTCTTGAGAAATCTTGTCTTCATCGCTTCATAATTTTATAGGTAACACCATTGGCTTTCACAAAATAAAACCCTACAGGGAGTTGAGAGGCGGAAACTGCTAACATGTCGCCAGCAGCGCGAATATTGCGTAAGACCTTGCCCGATGCGTCGAGGAGTTGTACTTCCGTACCAGGCTTCAAGCCCTTAAAGGAGAGGGACTCACCATTGTCGATCAATGCGACATTGATACCATCGGGGACACCGTCGCCCTCGCCAGCGAAATCCTCAACGACATACGTGTACTTTCTTACTTGGTTCAGGGGATAAGTGATGGTGGTTCTTGAGGTGGTGATAGTAAGGATTCCATTGCAGTACGTGGTGCGTGGCTCCTCTCCAAGGTTGAAGGTCATCACCTGACCGTCAGCCTTCCACACTTTCAAATTGAGGCTTTGCGCCAAGGCTGGCATCTGGCACATCAATGCAAAAGCCATCAAAGCCAGCCATCTTTTGTTTATTTTCTTCATTTCTTTGTTTTTTTAATAATTGTTTTGATAATGTTTTAGTCCAAAGGCGGAAGGTTGAGACAATAAAAAAGCATGGACTATTTAACCTTCGTCTCTGCTTACTAAGGTATCTGCAAAAACTTATGCACCATATACGAGTAAAAGTCCACACCTTGTGACGTGAGCATCAGCTATTACTCTTGGTGCTTCTTCAATTTTGCTAATTTTCAGAAAGCAAAAATGTAAGCTAACGCTTTTTTATCTTAATGTCTTCTAATAGTATTATGGCATAGGCATCTTATTTTAAGTTAGCCCACAAAAGTAAGAAGAAAAAAACATCTTTGCAACCCCCATTTTTCACAAAAAGGAACAAGTGCATTTATATCGTGATTAACCTTAAAAAAATCATGTTCATTCCCATAAAAATTTTTGCGATATTTTTATGGGAATAAGAATGTTGATATAATACTAAGTATTATCGTACTTAGCAATTGAACCTCCAACGGAAGCGAACATCGTGTTTGCGAGAGTATTCAATAACTGACAAACACTGATGCCGTAGGTAGTAACCTCAGGGTATAGGTCCCGTCGGAATTGCGACGAATCGTACTCATCGTACCATTAGAGTTGTTCCATAGGGTGAGTTTAGATGGAGTATCTTGCAGTCGGAAGATGATAGTGACAGGATGGTCTTCCTTGTTGGCGATGTAGAACAACTCATTATTAGCTATGCGTCGATGGGTATGCACTATTGCGCTGTCTCCCTGCTCTATGACTATTGGGCGGGGAATGGCTTCCGCCGAATGAACCACCATGATGCCCTCGGAGCGAAGATGATTAATCAACTGTTGAGTCTCATTCGTGATATGTGCCTTGTCTGCTATGACCAATGCACGATAACTCACTCCGTCGGGTGTTTCCAATCTTCCTCCAACAGCCTTTATCCGTGTACGCAAAGCATCTGCAGTACACACATCCCAATCCAATCCGTCGAGTCCTGCTGGCAATCTGCTGCTGATGGTCTTGATGGGTACGTCATCACCAAGAAACACCAGTACGTCAGGGGCAGCTTTACCTTGGCGTAGCATCACCATAGAACGAGCAGCCTGCTGCCATACGGGTTTCAACTCATGCCAATGGGGATTGGAGCGGTTGATGGCATATTCACGCCCAGCTATATATGGGGCTGACACCGTGGAGTAAGGTATATGGGGTGTGGCACACACCACAAACTCTTGAGCTCCCATTGCAAAGGCTATGTTCGCCACACGCTGCAAGTCGGCTGGCGTATCCTTGTATTCGCAATCAGTCATTGCCTCTGCCGATGCTATTGGCTTGCCATAAAGGTGGGCTGCACTGCTGCAGTCTTTTACATCGTAGGCTCCATCGCGTTGGTAGGTCCAAAACTCTCCCTGAGGCTTATCCACTACCTGTTTCACACTGATGGCATCGCCTGTAATGCAGAGCGCATTGCCAATGGCTTGTGCCGTGAAAGTAATGTTGTTTTCGGCAGCCCGACGTTGGAAGGTTCCGAAGTAGTTGTCGCGGATGCAGTCGCTGATAGTTTGTCGATAGTCATAGAGCACTTGGGATGTTCGTTCCACTGACTCCACTACATAGCCAGCCAACGCGGGCAGATATGGCATGAAGTCGTAGCCACGCCGTGTTCTGAACTCCTCCATCATGCGTGGTGTCCAGTTTTGCGAACCACCTTCGTGCGAATCCATCGTTACTCCAGATATGCCCTTTACACGGTTGAGAATGGTCTGCACATAGCTATCCCAATGCAAATTGGCAGCCTCAGCCGATAGCTTGTCACACTCATAGCCCAATAGGTTCTGTCGCCCGTGCTTAGACTTGGCTCCTGTCAGTACCGCAGCTAATCTCAATATCTTCCAGCGTCCTGGTGATAAGGTTGAGAAATCTCTGTCTTTTATTATACGGATGTTGGCTGGCATGATGACACCCTCATGATTGTAGCTTACAGGAGTGCGCATGTCTTCGGAAAAGTCGCTTTGCAGAGCTGCCAGTTCTTCCCAGCGATCCATTTTGGGTTCACTGCCCAAATGCCACCATCGCAATGTGTCGTTGCCGTGATACTTGATTCTCCAGTATCGTCCCTCGGTGGCAGGAAAGGCTGTAGTGCGGATGCGATACCCCCCTTGGCTGTTATACATCGGTTCAAGGGCTACCACGTCTCGCCAATTCATACTGTCATTGCTCGACTGAAGCACACCAATATCGGGCAGTTTCTCAAATCCATAGCCGCTAAATAGTCCACGTGGGGTATCTGGTCGTTGCATGGCTCCGTTACGTCCTTTTCCACGAGCGTTGTATCTCGCTGTAATGTGCCGCATCTTACCGTCTTCACTGATGGGGATAGCCAATGTTGCAATCTCGCTAACATAACCTTCCGGTCCACTGATATCAAGGTCCCCTTCCATATTCATGCTGCCATCGACGGCAATGGTAAGCACCGCTTCTGCCGACGTTACTCGCTGCATGGCATGATGGGCATCAATCCATTTACCACCGGCACAATAGCCGTTAGAGATATTCACCTCAAAAGAGAGACCGCAACGCAAAGCCTCTTGGGCTGCAAACTGCAGGTGATGCCACCACTGTTCGCTGAAAGCATCCTCTGCACCATTAGCCTCAGCATTGCGGGCATGGTTCTGGTCGTAATAGACCACCCCGCCAAATCCTGCTTCGCGCAATGCCTCGACATCGGCAGTTATGCCTTTGTCATCGGTGTGCTCATATCCGAAGAACCACCATGTTTTTATGCGGTATTCTTGTGTGGGATTCTTCCACAGTTGCTTTGCAGTCAACAAACTGTTTTTCGTGTGTGACCGTATAAAACAAGGTGTACCCAGCATCAAGGCGAATATCATCAACAGAGTCTTCATCTTTACCATAGTTCCGTGATAAATGTAGTTGTTATCATTATCTATTTCAAATGTACACCAGAATAACAGAATGTTGCAAAGGTATAAAAAAAATACAACACACTATTCATTTGTCATGAAAAAGTGATAAAAAGGGCTCTCCAGATTGCGATATTTTTCACCAACTCCTCCCTTGACCTAAAAAATGCCAGTTTTTGAATGATTTCATAATTGATTGGTTATTAATATGTTGCGTAAAACGACCGAATAAGTATGCACTCAAAATGGATTATTTATGCAGAAAAAACGGTTTTTGGGGCTCTCATAACATATTCTGTTAGCTCGCTAACATATATAGTTACGCCCGTAACATACATAGTTATGATGATAACATTATGTTTTACGAGTAAAAACATGATATTTTGTGATGTGAAATCATCCATTTGGCTTCAGGAATTTCTCTTTTGATTTTTTTCGGGAATTTTTTTTGTCAGAGTTTTTTGTATGAATATTTAAGAACATTGATATCAACATCTTTATTTTCCGGCTCAGTAGATTTTTATGGGGGAAGGATAGAAGATTGAAAATTGAAGATTGAAGATTGAAAATTAAAGATTAAAATACTAACATACAAAAAACTTTCATTATGAATGCACTTGAAGAATTTGACGAAATCCTAAGATTTGGCTATAACAGTGAAAAGTTACGCAACATTAAACCGAAGCTTGATAGTTACCTGTTGTCCTGCCCTGAAGAGGAAAAAACCAAATGCCAGAAGAGGATTGAATTGGCAGAAAGACTGATTGCCGAATGTAAAGAGGTAGATAAGCTCCGTCAACAATACACCTTATTCCATGACTATGTATTAAATCATGGAAAGTCAGGAATTGTTGAACTGGAGTATATAGAGCCCTACGGTAACTCCTATGGTGTATGTATAAAGGTTGACAAATACGTGATGGAGCTTGTCCATAAGCCTATGGACAAACCAGAGAAGAACGAGATTCGGACGAAGTTCTTTCTCAACGTTGATGGCTTTAATAAACCATTTATGATTAGAAAGGATGCCGTTCTTTCTGAATATGTCAATCTACAACATAAGCGTAGGGATTATTATCCCACAACTGTCAGGTGGGAGAATTGGGGTGATGTGATGATTAAAGCAATAAAGGCTGTAGAGGAAAAATCCTCAAAGATTCCTTCTAATGTGTGAGGCCTCATGCCCCTATGATTCTAATGGTTAGGTCGCGTTTTTAGCTTCTCAAACCATATGGTTTCAATGTCCACATATGGTGTAATCCACAAAATCAAGGACAATGATAACATGACAGAAGAACAGAGAGCTTTCATAACGAATTGGATAGCCCAAAATGGCTCAATTAAGGATGAGAAGTGGTTTGAATATAGCGAAGACTACATTGACCGTCTCTATTTCCTTGACGAAGAATCATACCAGATGAAGAAATTCCTCAAAAAACAAATCGAAGACATTGAATCCTTACCTCCATCCGAGAAGTCTCTCTGCGACGAAGCCTCATCCATCTGCTCCTGCATCGACGAAGCCTGTGATATATTCCTTTATGCAACGCCATACAACTGGCAAGCACCGGAATAGCAGCAAATAGCGATTCGCGCCTACTTTCTGCCTGAAAAATTTTGTAAGTTTGGTCGTTTTTGATTACATTTGCAAAGATAGTAAGGGCAAAAAAGTAATTTGAACGTCACGCTGTAAGAAGTCTGGTCCCTTTTTTGTATATGAACAATCAAGTTTAACCAATGGCATAAAACTATGAGCCAAGTATTTAAAATTACGCCTAAACGAATGAAACGCTCTAATGGGCAGGTGTTGACACCAGACATGTCAATCACCGTGACGACACGTTCGCACACCACCACTCCATTCTACAATGGAGCCGTGGAGATTAAAGAGCAGTACATGCGCATGTATCAGTTTGACTACAAGAAAGCCTGCTGCTCAGTGAATGATTTTGAATCTGAGATGTTAGCAGTAGAATAAATCTTTAATTAAATGTTGAATTATGGAAAATGTATGGAAAATTGGATCTAGATGGAGTTCTAATGGTGCTTGGGATTCGAGGATCATTTCTATTTTCAGGAGAAACGAAGTGGTTTTCCTTGGAAATGAAGATGTAGAAAGATTCCGTAAAGAAGTAAAGGTTGATGATTACTTTGCCATTGCAGATGGATATCGTATTCCAGCAGTGGCAAAAGCTGTATCTGAACCTATGCCACTTAATGACATGATAAAAAAAGGTATGATTAAGGTTCGCAAAAATGAACCTTTTGATATTTCAGAAGATTATTCATGGTGCTTTGGAGTCAAAGTGAAGATTGTTGATTTGCCTCAAGACAAGCATCTTTATTATGAAAAAAGGGGAACTTTTTTTAAGGCTAATTCTATTGCAAATAAGGTAAAAGAATTATATGATGGCAATTTTTCACAACAATTTGATATACAGTCCCATACATATAGAATTAAAGCCACAAAGAAACAACAAGACGGAAAGCTCTCTATAATAGATAATTGTACTATCTTTAATATACCTGTTTATCAGCGTGAATATTCATGGGAAAGAGACCAAGTAAGCAGATTTGTCGGTGACATATTCAAAGGTTTTTGGGGAACTGAAGATGAAAAAGCCATTAAAAAAGAGCCAATGTTTATAGGTACCATGCAATTGTCGTACAAGAAGTATATCAATGAAAAAGAATATGAGCAAGACGTTATAGATGGACAGCAAAGATTAAGTACAATTCTCTGCATTTTAAAATATCTACAACTTCGATACCCTAATGTGGAAGATATTAAAGAAATAAGTCTTGACTGGCTTGAAACAAGAGTTAACAATGGGAAAGAAGATATTTATCTTTCACAAATGTTATCATTAAATAGTCTTGAAAAAATAGAGGAAATTGAAGATTCTCCTCTAAATATGTATCTGAAGAACATTCAAATTATACGGGAAGTGTTCGAGGAACAAACAACTGATGATGACGGTAACGAATTACTGCTTTTCAATAATCACATAAATGATTTTATAGATTATATTCTTAATAATATATATTTTGTTGTAGTTGAAACCCATGCAGGTTTGTCTAAGACTATTCAAATCTTTAATACTATCAATACAGCAGGATTAGATCTTAGCGGCAATGACTTGTTCAAAGTCCGTTTATATGAATACTTACACGACTTAAAGAATCATGGAGAAGAGGCATTCAATGAGATAGGTGACATATATAAAGAGGTTAAAGATATTAATTCAGAATGGAGAAAGAACCACGATTGGGATGTTGTTACAATTGGGGAAATCCGTTCTATTTATAAATATTATTTGATTTCTAAATACAAGCTTAATACTGCATTATACAGTATGTCAACAGACACCTTTTATGATGAATTGTTTGACACGCTTTTGAATGTCCAAATACACAAAGACATGACAGGTGTGAAGAATAATAATATAGTTCTGTCTCTTGAAGATTTAAGACGTATAATTAATGTTGCCCGCCTATGGAATTCAAGTGATTTCCGAAATGCTGATGAATATATCTCATATACATTAATTGAACGTTCGCGATATTCACGATATGCAAATATAGCCTATCTAATTTTGTTGTCAAATGAAGATTTGCAAGATGAAAACGAAAGACTCTCCCAAGTATATGAATGTCTTGGTAAACTATCTAAACTGTTCTTTTGTTATAGTGTAAAGTACGCAAAAGCAATTTCTGAAATTCATTCCTTTATGCATAATGTTTACAGGACAGTTATCAACTACAAGGAAAGTCGGGAGAAACTTTTATCTGACATTCAGGAGAAAGTGAACGAAAATAGAGACGGGTTTAGTAAGTGTTTGGGACAGCCCATAGCGCATAATCGAATATGGAAAAATACTATTTGTATATTAAGTGATTACTTTGATGAGTTAAACGATGGTACACCACTTGATGTATTACAAAAACTATATTCGAGTGATTTTGACATTGAACACATCCATGCAAATGCCAATAAAGATGAAGGGAATGATATAAATGAAGAATTACAGAATAGCATAGGAAACCTCATGCTCCTTGAATATGATATAAACCGTTCTATTGGGCGTTTACCTTTCAATGAGAAAAAAGAACGTTCAGATGGAGGAATTTGTTATAAAGATAGCAATTATGCTACCGTTAAAAGAATTAGGAACTATAGTTCTTGGGGACTTCCTGAGGTAGAACAAAGAAGAAATAAAGAAATTGAAAGAATATCAGACTTCTTGTTTTCTTCATAAAAAATAATTATGTGTAAACACGAGCAGTATGTTTCAATACATCTCCAACTCCTCCCACTACAAAGAAGTGCTTTCACGGGTTCAATCTGTGAAGCACATTCTTTGGATTGGCACTGCTGACATAAAAGATCTTTATGTAGAGGTGGGTGATGAGAAGAAGCCTTTCTTGGCTCTCATTGCCCAACTCATTCGGCGTGGTGTGGAGGTAAGGCTCATCCATGCCAAAGAGCCTGGTCCGAACTTTCGTGAGGACTTCGACAAGTACCCAGTGCTGTATGACCGCTTGGAGCGAGTGCTTTGTCCGCGTGTTCATTTCAAGATGCTTGTCTTCGACGGCAAAGAAGTTTATATCGGCAGCGCAAATCTTACAGGTGCAGGTATCGGCATGAAGGCGGAAACCACTCGCAACTTTGAAGCTGGCATCATGACTGATGAACCCGAAATCGTTGAGCAGGCCATGAACCAATTCGATGATGTATGGATGGGAAAACATTGCAAATCATGCAAGCGTAGAGACTATTGCCCTGATCCAATCGTATGACTTACTACGAAAAAATAATTTTTTCTTCTGACCTCTGCCACCAACTGGCGGAGGTCTTTGCTTACTTTGCATCGAACTTAGTTATAAACCCTTTAATAAATCACATGATGGCAACAAAAGTATTAAGCAACGAGTTCATGCAGAAGATCATGAATGAAGAAGCATGGAAAGAACTTTCAAACACCTTCAACTGATCGGAGACCCTGTTGGAGAAGTATCAGGACAAGGTGGACTGGAATGAAATATCTGGAAACAGAGGAATATGCTGGACAGTCCCTATGCTTCAAAAGTTTAAGCATCGCATCAACTGGGATGTTTTCTCTGACACTATCGGTGAGGAGTCGCTGCCGGAAAACATTCTGGAAACGTTCAAGGACAAGTGGAACTGGCATAAGCTGTCATCGAATGTAGAAGTGTCCTTATCGTACGACTTGTTAGACAAATTTGCAGACCTTTGGGATTGGGAGGAAGTTATCGACCGCTACTGCAATAACTTCTATGAAGGCAAAGGCATCGAGTCTCTTGATAACCGCAATGTGGTCACCTTCTTCTTGTATTATGATGTGTTCTCTTGATGACCGCAACGCGGTCACCGCTTATTAACCGTAGCGTCCGAAGGGCCTGCGGAAAGTGGACAATCATGGGAATCTGCACCCCGAAGGTGGTGCCCCATGATATATGATGCCCTTTGTATTGGGCGACACCCTTCGGGGGCGATGACGTTATGTCACTTTACCATCCGAGGGTGCTCGCTATGCTCGTACCCCCGGTTAGCAAGCGGTGACGCTTTCAGCGTCATAGGTCTCAATAGCTGAAATGTTCTATTCAAAAATCTATTACCCCTATGAAATATCTACCACGCCTATTTTCCCGCCCTCATAGCTTGAATCTTAAACACAAAAAAGACGTGCAACTGTCTGCCTCAGTTGCACGTCCGTTATATATCGAATTCGAAATCCTTATTGTTGTGCGGTATCATTTGCGAAAACCGCTTTCTATGAAGAGACTTGTTGCAGCAGTAAGGGCTGCCACCCAAGTGATGATTAATGTTGTCTGCATAACTATTTTCTCCTTTCCGACATTAGGTTCGCGCCTCACGGCGGTCACCTATTCGTCATTTTTATGAAACATTTTGTTATCCTAAAACTCTCAATCTTTTTAGCCTTCACTAAGACCTTACTTCTACTCTGTTATCCTGATTGTAATCTTTACCTTTTCTTTACCTATCTACTCTCTTAATCTTTTTACCTTTGAGTAATCCCTACTCACAATCTTTTTCCTTTTCTAAAGCTCTGTTTTAAAACAATTATCTAACTATGCTTTCTGTACTTTTGACGATGCAAAGATAATTGGTTTTTTGTTTTCTGGAAACATTTCCACTCCCTTTTTCCACAAAAAAGCCATCCTTCTTGACGTACATCAAGGGTATTGTGTGCGAACACAATACAGATGTTTGATGGATGAGGGATGAATGACGATGTATTTCGCCATTGGCGAGGAAGAAGGAAAGGAAGTAAGAGGGAGGAATTTGGAGGGTGAAATGACTTTATACCTTCATCCTTCTTACCTCGCCAACGGCGAAATACTTCCTCCTTCCACCTTCCACCATCTTCCTTCTAATTTAGCTCAATCGTTCCCTCTTGTAATAAAGGTGAGGAAACTCTGATGGTGATCTTGCCTTTTTCGCCAGTGGCTTGTACGTAAGCCAAGAGTTTGCCTTGATAAGCCCGCTGATGGAGGTCACGCAGGTTAGATGTGTCTTGCATATTGCTGTTTTCGAGAGCCAATAGTTTGCCTGCCCCAGTCACCATACAAGTAATGTCGTTGTCGCCCAGTTTCACTACCGTACCATTCTCGTCCACTATCTCGATGGTGATATGTGCTACCTCCCCCTTTTCCTTCAGTGTCTGTTTGTCTGATGTCAGTCGCAAGGCGTATGGGCGATTGCTTGTCTTGATTTCGTAGGCAGCATGTCCTTTGCTGCCCTCTGCTCTCAATGTACCCGCTTGGTAAGGAATGTCCCAATACATCACGCCAGTAGTAGAGTCAACCTTTGCCGGTTCAGTTACGGGAGTGCCATTGAGCGATAAGGTCACAGATGGTTCGTTGGTGTAACATACCACCCTTACCGTTTGTCCATCACGATAATTCCATACGTCGGGTGCATCCGTTGATACCCAGTTGCCCTTTCTGCCCCCGTTTCTCCTGCCCATGATGGGATAAGTGCCAAGGTAGCATACAGGCTTGTCGCTCCACAATGATGCCCTATACCAGCCACGTGGTTTGATGAATCCGCCATAGTCGATCAATCCCGCAGATGAGCCACGTGCTGGCCATGCTCCGCTCTCGCCGAGATAATCTGCACCCGTCCAAAGGAATTGTCCGAAGATAAATGGATTATCTTTCACCGCTTTCCATGCGGGTAAGTCGTGCCTGTTTTCCGATCCGTATATTACGCGTTTAGGATACGTTTGGTGATCTTTCTGATAACGGTCTTCCGTATAGTTGTACCCCACCACGTCCAAGGCAGTGGGATAAGCAGTCTCGTTACTCATCACCACACCTGCCAATGCACCTGTCACGGCACGTGATGGGTCGATGCTTCTAACGGCGGCAGCCAATTTCTGTGCTATCACCCCTAATCTCTCAGCGTTGGGCTGGTCGGGTTTATATCCTCCATACATAGGCTGGCTGATAGACGAACCATCGAGCACGGGGTGCGAATATGGATCGTTGGGATAATCCACCTCGTTGCCAATGCTCCACAAGAAGATGGAAGGATGATTGCGGTCACGGCGAACCATATCCTTCACGTCTTGCTCCATCCACTCCTTGAAGAAGTCAAACGAACCATCATAGCCAGGCTCGCCCCTGTTCCATCCCTTCAACCACTTGCGTTTAGGAAATTCCCATTCATCAAACGCCTCATCTTTTACCAACACCCCCATCTCGTCGCATAGGTCGTAAAGCACGGGAGCCTGTGGGTTATGGCTCATCCTGATGGCATTCACCCCAATCTTCTTGAGATTCTCCAACCTACGCTTCCACACGTCTCTCGGAACCACTGCTCCCAGCGCACCCGCATCATGGTGCAGGCAAACACCTTTCACCTTCATCCATTTGCCATTCAGGGCAAATCCCTTGTTGGCATCAAACTGCAACGTGCGCAATCCTGCCCGCATCTCACTACGGTCAATCTCATTACCGTCTCTCATGAGCTTGGTCACGATGGTATATAGATACGGGTCGTCAAGATTCCATCTATGTGGTTGAGGTACCTTCACCTTGACCGTCTTTTTCTCTGCTGCCCCTATCTTCGTTGTAGTACGAGCCACTTGCTTCCCATTGGCGTCAATGACCTCTATCTCGGCAGAGAGCGAAGTGTTTGCCAAGTCATTGTCAGCACTCTCCGTTTGCACGTCAACTTCCACCTCTGCTTGTTTGGCATTGATTTTTGCCAGTCGATAGGTGGAACCCCATTGAGCCAAGTGAGTCTTGGGAGCCGAGACAATCCATACGTCACGATAGATACCACTTCCCGTGTACCATCGAGAGTCGGCATATTTGCTGTGGTCAACCTTTACGGCAAGCACGTTTTCGCCATTATTATTTAAATAAGGTGTCATGTCGTACATGAACGACACGTAGCCATTGGGTCGTTTTCCCAACAGATGTCCGTTCAGGTACACCTCTGAGCGATTGTAGATACCTTCAAAATAGATATAATATAAAGGCTGATGGTTGGTGGTTGAGTTTTGAAGTTTTTCATCGGCAGTAGATGATGAGGTGCTTCCTCCATCCCCCTTCAATCTTCCATCTTCCAAAAAGAAGTGTTTCCTATACCAAGCAGTTCCGCCAGGTAGATATCCCGTACACGAAGCTAAGTGAGGCGACATGATTCCCTCAATGGAATAGTCGTGAGGCAAGTTCAGATGTCTCCATTGCTTGTCGTTAAAGTCGGCATTCTTGGCATTGTCGTCGTCTCTTTGCGTGAAGAGCCAATCGTCGTTAAACAATTGCGGTTTGCCGAAAGACACTTGAGCCACGGCATCGATGGTGGCAATGAGTGTGCAAGCTAAGAAAAGTAATCGTTTCATGGTTTGAGTTTATGAGATTATAAAAAATATAGGGTCTTTTAAGGACTTTAGAGAAAGAGGTGGGTAATCAGGATTTTCAAGCCAATCAATATGAGGATTATTCCCCCTAACAGTTCAGGTCTCAGTTTGCTCTCAATACCTTTCCCGAAACCAATGCCCAATAGATGTCCTAATAGTGCGAACAGGAAAGAGCCCATGAAGATAATCGAGAGAGGGCACGTAAGAGAGTGGATGTTGCCATATTCCTTCATACACGCAAACGATATTCCCACTGCCAATGCGTCAATGCTCGTGGCTACTGCCAACGTGAGTTGGGTGAGCAGATGAGAGGGATTGAAATGATGTTCCTCTGGCGGTGCAAACGAGTCGCGTATCATCTTGCCACCTATCGTTGCCAATAAGCCAAACGCTATCCAATGGTCGAAGGCCTCCACGTAAGAGGCAAAATACCTGAACCCCAACCATCCCAAGAGTGGCATCATGGCTTGGAAAAAACCAAACAAGAAGGCAATGCGGAGGATAACGTCCCATTGAGCTTTGCGCATGATAACCCCACTCACGATAGAAACCGCAAAGCAATCCATAGCCAAGGCTATCGACAATAAGATGAAATCCAGTAGGTTCATATTAAGTACCTGTCATGAGGTAGATGAAGAATCTTTTGCAAAGATAGGCATTAAAAATGAAAATATGGTATCTCTATATAGGAAATTGTCAATTATTTGAGACGATTCTGCAAGTAGTATTTTATTGTCATGAGATTACACATTTTGTGTTACACATTTTGTGTAATCAAAATAATGTTGTATATTTGCATCAGAATTAGGCATTTCTAAATTATGGAGAATCCGTTTACTATTAAGTCGTATGAGTCGAAACATTTGTTCTGCGACCGTGAAGAGGAATTGGGATTGATGTTGCGCAACTGTATCAACAAGACAGACATGACACTCATTTCCCAACGTCGTATGGGGAAAACAGGGTTGATACTGCGTTTGTTTGATGAATTGAAAGATACAGCCCCCAACATTCATACCATTTATCTGGATATTTTCGCTTCACGCAATATAGATGACTTCATTAAGTTCATGGCAGAAGCAGCCATGAAATCATTTCAACCAAAAACATCAATGGGCGAAAAGTTGCTGACGTTTATCAAATCCTTGCGTCCACAACTCTCGTTCGACAATATAACGGGTGAGCCACAACTGCAAATAGCCTATCAGACTGCCCATGAAAAAGAATATACGTTACGTGGGTTGTTTGACTTTTTGGACAGTCAAGGTGAACATATTGTGATTGCCATTGATGAATTCCAACAAATCCGGGATTATCCGGAACAGAATATGGAAGCATTACTTCGTACTTACATACAACAGACACATAATATGACATTTATCTTTTGTGGCAGCAAGAAACACCTGATGGCGGACATCTTTGCCAATGAAAAGAAGCCTTTCTATAGTAGTACGGTTTTTGTTTCACTCGACAAGATTTCAGAGGCATCGTATTCAGCTTTCATACGTAGATTGTTTAACGAATGTCAAAGAAAGATTTCCGATGAGGCTTTGCAATTCATTTTAGATTGGACTCATCGCCATACTTATTATACGCAGCAACTCTGTCACACCATTTATGCCAACGGAGAGACAGACATAACGATTCAAGATGTAAAGAAAGCTTGTGAACAGTTGATGAAGCAAGGTGAAGCAGTGTATCTGCAATACCGACAGATGCTGACAGACAAGCAATGGAATTTCTTGATAGCTGTTGCAAAGGAAGTAAGTGTTCGTCAAATTACGGCGGCAGCCTTTCTCAAAAAACATAAGATAGGCACCCCTTCCGTATCTCGAAGGCTTGCTGAGGCACTTTGTGATAAAGGCTTGCTGAATGATGAAACAGACGTGAACGGCACAACTTATTCTGTCAGTGATGTTTTCCTCTCACGTTGGATGGAACGGTTGTAAAGTGAATATATACATTGTTTCCAATTACTCTTGTACGATAAACCTAATAATGAATATCAATATGAATCTAAAAAGATTGTTGGTGGTTGTTTTAAGCACCATTGTTTCACTTATTCAAGTGAATGCGCAGACAGACGTAACGTCTAAAATCGTCAATCCCAATTTCGACGGATTGAGTTTTGCGGGTTGGCAACAGCAAGGAATGCAGTTTCAGACCAACGATGAATTCTCAGGCAAAGCCAACTTTGCATACGTGGAGAGGTGGGTGTCTAAAACGGGTAACCTGCCAGATACGTATATCAAGCAGACGATTACGGGACTGGCAAAGGGAAGGTATATGCTCACCGTTTCGGCTCAACTTATCAAACAAGGAAGTACGACTGCTGCAACGGGTGGTTATGTGTTTGCCGACTGGCAAGAGGTAAGCGTTACTACGGCAAAAGACTATACGTTGACATTCGATGTGCTGACCGATGACGTGACCATTGGCTTCAAGGTAGAGAACGCTACAGGCAACTGGATGGCTTGCGACAATTTCCGTCTCTCGCTCGTCAGTTCCGACGTGTCTTATATGCGCACGGGATTGAGCAACCTCATCACCAAGGCTAACGGATTGGTCTCTCAGTCGATGGACAATGCGGTGAAGAGCGCATTGGAATCAGCCATTTCCAATGCCAGAAATTACACTTCAAGCGGTACGGCTACCAATGTGCAAGCCGCAGCAGCCACATTGAAAAACGCCATGCTGACAGCTGAAAGAAGCATCTTTGCCACTAAGACCTCTACGACAGGCACAGTGCCTACCGTGGTGACCAATAAGAAATATGCGAGAGGAGCCACCATGATATTTGGTCGCTCCACCATCACGTCTTCAAGCAATATCTTGGAACAAGGCTTTTGCTATAGCAGTACCAACGCAATGCCTACCGTGGCAGACGAGCGTTCTACGAGATACGTAGAGAATGGCGGTCGTATCTATTGCATGGATAATCTTACGCCTTCCACCTTATATTATATACGCGCGTACGCGATAACCAATAATTATAAGGTGGGCTATGGAGATGTGATAAAGGTCTATACCTTGCCCAAGGGAAACGTGACGTATGGCTACGGCAACGAAGGCGATGACATGATTAATGCCCGTATCTCGCAGTCGGCTATGAGTGTGGCTGAACTGTGGTCGAACCTGACCAGTATCAACGGAGCTTATCTTAACGTTCACTATGCTTCTGGAACGCCTACGGCAGATTGTTCTTATGGAGGATATATCCGTGTGGGACCCACTGAGAGCTATCAGGCTACGGGAACATTGCTTCATGAGATGGGACATGGAATAGGTGTAGGTACGCACTCTACCTATACGGGCGATATTCGCTCTGAGAGTTCAAGAGGAATCTGGTACGGAAAGCGAGCCACACGTTTCTTGCAGTTCTGGGATAACAGCGATGGCGTAAAGCTCACGGGAGACGGTACTCACCTCTGGGCAACAGGTGCTGCGCAAAGCTTGTCATATACCATCAACGGTGCTCATGAAGACAATCACTCAGACGCATCTTACTATGGCAACTCACTGTTGATGCAGGCTGTGGTGGAAGATGGCTTGGCTCCCGTTGGTGGAAACTTGCAAGGCTTGGCTTATACCTTTGAGCAAGAAGACGAGAAGGCTTACTTCATCCGCAACAGTGATGCCAACTATGGCTTGAACTCCGCTTTCCTCGTTGACAATAATGGTACGTTGCAATTGAAGGTGATGTCGAGTAAGGAAGCGCAAAAGTCTTCTAACAATGCGATGTGGAACTTCACCTTTAATCCTGCTACGCAGACTTACCGCATCAAGAACCAGAGTACGGGACGATATGTTTACTATGCTACAGACAATGCCGATAACGGATTCAAGACTACCACATCTACAGCTTCAGAGATAGACCTGCGCCTGCAACTGTCGTTTGTTGACGTACAGATGGAAGGGGCAGACAAGATGTTCGATTGTTATCATATCATGCGAAAGAACAGTACACCATCGCCACAAGCCTTATGTGCGAAGAATGCTTCTGTGACTGGTTCTACATCTTTCAGCAATACTCGTGCGGCAACGGCACAACGTTGGGTGATTCTCGATGCTGACGAGTTGCAGGAAATCTATCCCGAAGGGTTCGACATCACTCATGCAATGGCTCCTTATCTATGTACTGGAAGTCTGAAGGATTGGAAAAACGACGGAATGGTAGTCAATTACAAAGACGGCGGTGCACCATACGTGAACACCTCTGATGGGGCACGGGTGGATTTCCCATTTATTGAGCGTTGGGTAAGCAGTGGCAACACGTTGCCAAATAGTGCCATTTCTCAAACCATTCGTGAGTTGCCTAACGGAACGTATGACATTCGGGGGTCTATCATTGCTTGTCAGCAATCGGGAGCTGAGTCTGTGACAGGTGTAACCTTCTATGCTGGCAATCAGGAAGTGGCTGTTTCCACTGCCAATGGCACTCCTACACGGTATTCGTTGCGTGTTGTGGTGACTGACGGAACGTTGACCTACGGCTTGAAGGTGGCATCTACCTCGGCTAACTGGGTGGCAATGGATCATCTCTCCTTGTACTTCGTGGGAACAGAAGAGGAGTATTACAATCTGGCAACAAATGAGAATCCCGTGCGTGTGCCCATCGTCAATCCTACCTTTGATGACAATGATACAAGCGGATGGTCATTGACCGGTAACTGGTCAACTATCAACACCACTTACGACAACTTTAATTCTCCATTTGCAGAGTGGTGGGTGAATGCTGCGGCTCAGGCAGACCGTTCCATGTCACAAACACTATCTTTGAGGGATGGAAAGTATATGTTACAGGCAGCTGTAGAGGCTGTTCGCCAGGATCAACCCTCTCTTAGCGTGAGTGGCGTGAATCTGAAATTCGATGATACGAGTGTGGCTTGCCATACGGCAGACCATGCACCACAAATTTTCAAAGTGGAAAAGACTGTGGAGGAAGGAGAGCACACTTTCGGCTTGTATGTGGAATCTACTGATGCCAATTGGGTGGCTGTGGATAATTTCGTATTGTATTATTATGGCAATCATTACTTAAAGGGAGATGTGAACAATGACGGGAGAGTGGATATTACCGATGTGATTTGTATGGTGAACCGAATATTAAGTGTTGATGTTCCTGTGTTTATCTTTAAGGCGGCAGACATGAATGAAGACGGAGAAATCACCATCACAGATGTTACGGCATTGGTAAATGCCATCTTGGAATATGATTAGTAATGGCTCATGGTCCAATATTCAATGAATTTATTCCCCGAAGGCATTGGCTTTCGGGGATTTTTAGTATCTTTGCAAGAAAGACACGTTATTTATTATGGATATAGAATCAATCAAGGATATTATCAGTAGGCAATCAGGATTGTCAAATACACTTGGGATGGAATTTCTTTCCACACCAGAACCAGATACCTGTAAGGCACAGATGAAAGTAAATGAGTGTAATCGCCAACCTTTTGGGTTCTTGAGTGGAGGGGCTTCATTGGCTTTGGCAGAGAATCTCGCGGGAGTGGGGTCGTTGGCTCTTTGTCCTCATAAGATTGGAGTGGGCATTAACGTGAGTGGTAGTCATGTGAAGCCTGTGTTGGAAGGCGATACGGTAACTGCTACTGCTCGGTTGCTGCACAAAGGAAAAACTCTTCACCAATGGCATGTGGAGATTGTAAATGGGGCAGGGGAGCTAATCTCTACCGTGCAGGTGACAAACTATATGATTCAGGCTGGGAAAAAATAATTCTAGTAATACTAGTATATCTAGTACTTCTAGTATATCTAGTACTTCTAGTATATCTAGTATTACTAGTAATTCTAGGATTTTAAGATAATCAGATAATTCCCTTTACCAAAAACCAGATTACTGGCACTAACAAGGCTGGTAGTAGATTCAATGTCTTGCAGTCTTTGAGATTCAGCAATGAGAGGCCGCTTCCCGTAATCATCAATCCTCCTACGATAAGCAATTCTGCCATCAGTGCCTCACTGATAGCTGAAGACGAAACATGTGCTATGAGCCAAAACATACCTTGCCAACAAAACAAGACGGGGGCTGCCAAAACCATTCCGATACCGTAGGTAGATGCAAAGATGGTGGAAGAGACGAAATCCAACGTGGCGTTGGTGAAGAGAAATGTATGGTCTCCCTTTAGTGCACTGATGACAGGACCAAGCATAGACAATGGACCGATGCAATAGAGTAGGATAGCGGTGGCAAGACCATCGGCAAGGCGATTTCCCTGATTGCCTTTCGAACGCTTGTCAACGAGTCGTTTAAATCTTCCGTCTATGTCGAGGGCAGTTCCTATTACGCCTCCAATGGCAAGTGATACGATAAACAACACGGGATATTCGCTCTTGGGGAAATTGCTGATGGTGGCGTTTAATCCTATGGCAAGGCTCGCTAATCCCAAGGCATTGTATAGCGTTACTTTGTATTTATCTTTGATTCCTCTATGTAATACCGTTCCGATGATGGTGCCTAAAATAATGGTGCTTGTGTTGACGATGGTTCCTATCATTTCTAAATATCACTGATTTTGTGTGACAAAAGTAATGATAATAAATGGATTGTGCAAGTATTTTTGAAGTTTAGTGTTAAGTGTTTAGTGAAGATATGATGAAGATCATCAACATACACTACACTTTAACACAAAACACTAAACGCTCAACAAATCAATTATTCATCCCAAATGCTCCCTTTCGAGAAAGCTTCTCCGGGATCGTGTCCCTCACCAGGATTCACAGGAACTTCGCCCGTGTCTGGTTCTTCAAAATTTGTTCCCGTGGATTGGGTTGCCAAAATATTTTCTTCCATCTCATAGCATAATGCTATTATGGAAGGCTTTTCATACTTGTTTCTCATCTGTCTCCCTTATTTAGTAATGATTATCTTCTTTCCTTTGTGAATATAAATGCCCTTTTCGGTGGGACGTTGACTTAGGCGAACGCCATCCAAGGTGTAATAGCTATCATTCTCGTTAGATGCCTCCACATTGAAAATACCCGTTGTCTGGTCATCAAATACAAAGTTGATAGCTTTACCTGATTGTATGAACGCATCCGTTGGCAATTGTAGGTAAGCCTTACCCGCAGCAAGTTCTCCCGTATTGGAAACCGCATAGAATCCGATACCCGTTGAGCCGTTTGTCAAGATAAAGTTGGTCATATCTCCATCGGTTGGCTCAATCATGGTTGGCTCCAATACACCTTTCAACATATTTGAATAATACACCTTGGTGCTTGTCGTATAGACGTTATATGAGCCTGGATCACCCATTAATATCACACCTTCGCCAGCAGGAACGTACTTGGCACGCATCAGCATCACGGTTCCCTTGTTATATCCAGCGGCAATATAGGCAGTAAGTCCCTTTGTCTGTGAGAAGTCAAGACTCTTGTTGGAACAGAATGTAGAAATGTTGCGTGGTAGGTAAACACCTTCTACCTCTCCAGTTGGCAATTCTGCTGCATCACCTTTTTGCACTACAAGCATAGGAGATGGCATCAAGTTACCCGTCTGTACGGAAACCGTAACTCGCTTGCTGGCATCCACATAGCCCAATGACATCTGCCATTGACCGTCGGTTACCACTCCCTCATACATCTCATCGCCAACGAACACATACAACCTACCGCTTCCGTTGGCAGTTCCCTTCACCACGCTCGCATCGCCCATTGTGAAGGATGTCAACTCTGGCGGAGTGCTTTGCTTGATGTTATAGGGATAAGACTTTAATTCTGAAATAGCCCATTGATTGTCAAAGTCGAAACCCATACCTTGGTAAGTGGTCTTGCGTTTCAATGTTCGTGCACCATAGCTTACGCCGTTGGAATCATCGTCTTCAACTTCAATGATTTCACCATTATAGACAATAACTGTTGAAAGAGATGCATAATTGTTTGTATTATCAAATCCTGATATTCTATGTGGTAAGTACGAACCGCAAGCAATGGTATCCAAACAACAGACATTATTCGTTATTTTTCTACCATTGGAACCATTAATCCCTGTTCTACTTGGATAACTAAATCCCACTTCTTCTCCAGCAATACCATTGGTATTATTGTGTCCAAAAACATTTCCAGCTACGATATTATGCGTAATACGATATCCGTTTGCCCAATACGAACGACCTACACCATAAAGTAATTCCCCAACAACACCTCCTACTTCTGTACCTAAAGCATTGATTATTCCATTGAAGAAGTTATCGTGAATATTTGATATTAGATTACTACTTGAATCATTATAACCAGTTGACCCATCGCTTCGAGTATATGACCCATCATAAGATTGTTCTGAACCAATTATACCTCCAACATAATTTGATGCGTTTATATAACAAGAGACGTAATTTCCTATTATATTACAAGATGTATTTGCGTATGGTAGTGATCCAAAAAAAGATCTACCAATAATTCCACCTACATAGTCAGATCCATTGATTGATCCTCCAAGACAAACATTATTTTGAATGTAATATTGAGCGGTAAACAAAGCCGCTCCCACAATACTACCTACACAAGAACCACCAATAATATTGGGGTTAATGATAGTCGTGTTCTTTATCGTTGCTTGACAAATTCTGCCAAACAAACCCACTTCATCTTCACCAGCTCTCTTAATTGTTAATCCCTTGATACTATGATAATTCCCATCAAACACACCCATGAATGGAGTTGTAGAATTACCAATGGGAGCCCATCCTTGTTTCGGACTCTCCTCCGCTATCCATTCCGTTAAGTCAAGATCTGCCATCAACTTGTAGTGAGCTGATAGGTCGTTACGAACATCGAAGAGTTCATCTTCGTTAGTGATAAGATACGGGTCGCTTGCCGTACCAGAACCGCTGCCGCCAAATTGGGCTTGCACATTCATTGCGAATGATACCATGAGCATCAGTGCCGCAAACTTCTTGATTCTTTTCATAATCATTGAGTTTTATGCCCCGCAACACCCAAACAAGACAAGTGAATAATAATGGTTTGTTTGATTTTAGTATTCCATCATACGAAAAAAGCGCGGGTGCTGTACCTGTTACTCGTCCCGCTCTTCAAGGCGTCTCGCATTGCCCATTGCAGTGAAAACGAGCAACGCAGAAGCCCCACGCCGATATGTAAATATAATCCCCCCAACACACCTATATATAATATAGGCATATTAAAGGCGATACTATAACATATCCCATGGACATCTACCGTTGCTTTGTTTCTGACTGCAATTTTTCAAGTTTGCGAGACTTTGAAGAGCCAAAGAACAAAGCGTTAGATAAACGCCTTTCCATAAAATGCATCCCACCCATCCGACTTCTGCATCAAGTAGAAAGACATCAAGGTAAAGACGATGCAAAAATAGTAAATATTCGTGAATGGTCAAAATAAAATCTACGAAAAAGATGGAAAATGAATATGAGAGTAAACCAAAGTTGAGTAAACGAATATAAAGAGTAAAGAATTATTGCACGAATGGGAAAAAATGTTTAACTTTGAAGCGTTAAACAAATAACTAATGATTTTGATATGAAGAGATTAACGTTATCACTGTTCATTTGCGTATGCGGAATAGCAATGGCTTTTGCCGCTTCTGCTGATTATAATGTAGTTCCACGTCCACAAACCATTACTCTTGCCAAAAGTGGTGAATACTTACTTGATGAAACGAAGTTGGTTGTTTATCCAGCCGACAATGCGGATATGGAGCGCAATGCTCGGTTTTTGGTGGATTATATCAAGGAAATGACACAGATAAATGTTTCCTCTGCCGTTCAGAATAAGAAGAACGTGAAGGGAAACATTTCATTATCACTCAATCAAAAGATAGCCAACCCCGAAGGTTACACCATCACGGTGGACAAGAAGGGCGTGAATATCGCTGGTGCAACGGCTGCTGCCGTATTCCGTGGCATTCAAACACTGCGCAAGTCGTTGCCTATCGTGAAGGGAGAAACATCGGTTGCTTTGCCTTTTGTGAACATTTCTGATGCTCCACGCTTCGCTTATCGTGGAATGCATTTGGATTGCGCCCGTCATTTCTTCCCCTTGGAGGTGGTGAAAGACTATATCGACATGATTGCCTTGCATGGGATGAACAAGTTTCATTGGCATCTGACGGAAGACCAAGGTTGGCGAATAGAAATCAAGAAATGGCCTAAGTTGACTACGGTGGGTGCTTGGCGCTCAGGAACAGTTATCAGTCGTAACACTCCTATTGAAGATGGCATTCGACACGGTGGATTCTATACGCAGGATGAATGTCGTGAAATCGTGAAATATGCCGCCGACAGATACATTACTGTGATTCCAGAGATAGATATGCCTGGTCACATGCTGGGTGCATTGGCTGCTTATCCAGAGTTGGGATGTACGGGTGGTCCTTACGAGGTACAACGTCGTTGGGGCGTGTTTGCCGACATTCTCTGTGCTGGAAAGGAGAAAACGTTCCAGTTTGTGCAAGACGTGTTAGACGAGTTAATCAGTATCTTCCCCTCAGAATATATACATATAGGTGGCGATGAGAGTCCTCGTTCTCGTTGGAAGGAATGTCCGCTTTGCCAAAAACGCATTCAAGATGAAGGCATCAAGGCTGAGAATGGACAAAGCAAGGAAGACCGCTTGCAAGGATACTTCACCAAGCGAGTGGAGAAATATCTCGCCTCGAAAGGAAAGAAGATTATTGGATGGGACGAACTGTTGGGTTGTGACGTAGATCAAAGTGCTACTATCATGTCGTGGACAGGTGCAGAACCTGGAGCCAAGGGCGCTAAGTTGGGACACGACGTGATTATGACTCCCAATGGTGTGATGTATTTCGATTATTACCAAACCAAGCAAACATGGAATGAGCCATTGAGCATAGGCGGATGTTCAACGGTAGAGGATGTCTATCAGTTTGAACCCGTGGCTGCCGACCTTACCCCAGAGCAAGCCCAGCATATCTTGGGCGTTCAAGCCAATCTGTGGGGAGAGTACATTGCTTACCCGTCACAAATCCAGTATCAAGTGTTGCCCAGAATGGCAGCTCTCGCAGAAGTGCAATGGATGCAGCCGCAAGACAAGAACTTCGATGAGTTCAAGGCACGTGTCACTCGCTTGTGTGATATTTATCGCTTGCATCATTGGGCAGTGGCTCCACATCTATGGAGAAATAAATAGTTCAACATAAACATAAAATAAGAATAATATGAATCGGCGTGTATTTTTCGTCTTCCAATTGTTTTGGATGATTGTGCTTGGTGTGCAAGCGCAAATCATGGAACCTGTACATTTTCAATCCCAATTCAAACCAACCCAAGGCGATGAGGCGGAAATCATCTTTCAAGGTACTATCGAACCTGGATGGCACGTCTATTCTACCGACTTAGGCAACGACGGACCGATTGAGGCTACGTTTAACGTAGTCAAGATCGACGGATTGGAATTAGTGGGTAAGTTGAAACCTGTGGGAAATGTCATCACGAAATACGATAAGATGTTTGGGATGGACCTGAAGTATTTCGAGGGAAAAGCCACGTTTGTACAAAAGGTAAGATTTACTAAACCTGAATATGAGATAGATGCCTATCTGGAATATGGGGCTTGCAACGATGAGAGTTGTATGCCTCCCACCGATGTGGCTATCAAGCAGAAAGGTAAGTCGCCAGTCAAGGAAGTCAAGGAACAAACAAACTCTCAGGAAGTTGAAGAGAAGGAACTCGCCGAATCTCAACCCTCTCCTTTTCTCACGGATACTGTTACCACAACAGCCCTTGTAGCACCTGTTGCCCCCCAAGACTCTCTGTTGAGTGAAAGTTTGTGGAAACCCGTTATCAAGGAGTTGTCTTCCTTTGACGGAAAAGGCTATGGGGAAAACGGCATCTCATGGTGGATGATATTGTTAGAGGGATTATTGGGAGGCTTTCTTGCCCTGTTTACCCCATGTGTCTGGCCCATCATTCCCATGACGGTATCGTTTTTTCTCAAGAGAAACAAAGACCGTGGCAAAGCCATTCGTGAAGCGATGAGTTACGGATTGAGCATCGTTGTCATTTATGTATTGCTGGGCTTGATAGTCACGTGGCTTTTTGGTGCAAGTGCCTTGAATGCGTTAGCCACCGATGCCATATTCAATATCTTCTTCTGCTTGTTGTTGGTGGTGTTTGCCGCCTCGTTTTTCGGGGCATTTGAGATAACGCTCCCATCATCATGGTCAAACAAGATAGACCAGAAGTCGGAGAATACCACAGGACTGTTGTCCATCTTCCTCATGGCTTTCACGCTGGCATTGGTATCGTTCTCCTGTACGGGACCCATCATCGGGTTCCTGCTCGTTGCGGTTTCTACGCAAGGCAGCATTATCGCTCCCACCATCGGAATGTTGGGATTTGCCATTGCCCTTGCCATTCCCTTTACCCTCTTTGCCTTGTTCCCGTCGTGGCTGAAGTCTGCGCCAAAGTCGGGAGGGTGGATGAACGTGGTCAAGGTGACGTTGGGATTTATTGAATTAGCCTTTGCGCTCAAGTTCCTGTCCGTGGCAGACCTTGCACACCATTGGCACATTCTCGACAGGGAGGTGTTTTTGGCTTTGTGGATTGTCATCTTCGGATTGTTAGGAGTGTATTTGTTGGGTTGGTTGAAATTTCCTCATGACGATGAAGGTCATCGCACCAATGTCCCGCAATTCTTTCTGGCATTACTATCGTTGGCTTTTGCCGTTTATATGATACCTGGATTATGGGGCGCACCATTAAAGGCGATTTCTGCATTTGCCCCACCTATGAATACGCAAGATTTCATTTTGCAAAAGGTTACCACGGAGGCACGATTCACGGATTACGAACAAGGTATGGCTGCGGCTCGTGCAGAGGGTAAGCCTGTATTGATTGACTTCACTGGATTTGGTTGTGTGAATTGCCGAAAGATGGAGGCTGCCGTATGGTCAGACGTACAAGTCTCGGATATCCTCAATCATCAGTATGTGTTGATTTCCCTTTACGTTGACGACAAGACACCATTGGCACAACCTATTGAAGTGCAAGAAAACGGACAGACACGCACGTTGGACACAGTTGGAAAAAAATGGTCGTATCTGCAAAGAATGAAATTTGGTGCTAATGCCCAACCCTTCTATGTGATACTCGACAACGACGGTTATCCTCTGGCTGGTAGCAGGTCGTATGATGAGAATGTGCAAGAGTATGTGTCATTCTTGCAGGGAGGAATCAGGAATTATAAGAATTTGAAAAACAATCATGAACAATAAAACATTGATAGATATGAAGTTTCAAAGTGTTATCCGAAAGTTTTTTCCAGTGATGTTGGCAATGTTTTTGCCATCTTGTATGTTTGCTCAAAGTGAGTTATACCCCCATCATTTCGACTTGAAGGAGGTAACGTTGCTTGATGGACCGTTTAAGACAGCCTTGGAGCGCAACAATGATTTGCTTTTGCAATATGATGTGGACAGGTTGCTCACGCCGTTTATCCGACAGGCTGGATTGTCAGACAAGGTGGGTTCTTCCTATCAAGGATGGACGAGCAAGCACCCTAAGTTTGTCAACTGGGGCGATGATAGCTTCAATCTGGAAGGTCATGTGGGCGGTCATTATCTGTCTGCATTGGCTTTGGCGTATGCTGCCACTCCTGATGCTTCTGTCAGGAAAGCCATGAAAGACAGGCTCGATTACATGATTCAAATCCTGAAGGATTGCCAAGATGCTTACGATAAAAACACGGAAGGTCTCTATGGCTTCATCGGTGGACAACCTATCAACGACGTATGGAAATCATTGTATTCAGGCAATCTCTCTGCTTTTAACAGACGAGGTGGTTGGGTGCCTTTCTATTGTCAGCATAAGGTGTTGGCAGGATTGCGCGATGCTTATCTCTATGGTGAGAATACCACGGCTAAAGAACTCTTCCGCAAGTTGGCTGACTGGAGTGTGAACGTGGTGTCTAAATTGTCTGATGCTGATATGGAAGCAATGCTGAATTGGGAACATGGCGGAATGAACGAAAGTCTGTTGGATGCTTATCAGTTGTTTGGCGACAAGAAGTATCTTACTGCTGCCAAGAGATTCAGCCATAAAACGATGCTGAACGGAATGCAGTCGTTGAATACTACTTTCCTTGATGGCAAACATGCCAATACCCAAGTGCCCAAGTATATTGGTTTTGAACGCATCTATGAGAACGATGCTACGGCAACCAATTACCGACAGGCAGCTACTAACTTCTGGAATGATGTAGCTAATAATCGTACGGTTTGCATTGGTGGAAACAGTGTCAACGAACATTTCTTGTCAAGAGACAATAGCCATCGGTATATCGACCAGTTGGACGGTCCTGAGAGTTGTAACTCTAACAATATGTTGAAATTCTCCGAAATGATGAGCGACCGTACCCATGATGCCAAATATGCTGACTTCTATGAGAACACGATGTGGAATCATATCTTGTCAACACAAGACCCTCTCACGGGTGGATATGTTTATTTCACCACGTTGCGCCCACAGGGTTACCGTATCTACTCACAGGTGAACCAAGGTATGTGGTGTTGTGTGGGAACAGGTATGGAAAACCACTCTAAATACGGACATTTCATCTATACCCATGACGGAAAGAATACGTTATACGTGAATCTCTTCACACCCAGCGAGTTAAACAACAGTACATTCGGTATTCGACAAGAAACTATCTTCCCCTATATAGAAACACATGCTTCAGACTTGCCAACACCATCTACAGCAACGACAAACATAACGTTTACGAAGGCCGGAGCTTATCAATTGGCTGTTCGTCATCCTGCCTGGGCTGGAGCGGAATACCAGATAACGGTAAATGGTGTTCCCGTTGCCCTTAACGTGACCAAGGGCAAGTCTTCATACGTCTTCATTGACCGTGAATGGAAGGTGGGTGATGTAGTGCGGGTGTATCTGCCTATGGAGCTGAGGTATGAGGAATGTCCTAACTATACCGACTTCATCGCCTTTAAGTTTGGTCCTGTTCTCTTGGGTGCGCAAACTACGGCAACGTCCGCAGATGAGGCTTCTGTTACCAACTTACCATTCGAGCAATTGCAGAATGTATATGGCGGCGAGGGACGTATGGATCATGCGCCGGGAAGTAGGGGTACTACGATGAGCTTGACTAAGTCGCCTCTTTTGATTGGCAGTCGTGCGCAAGTTCTTGACAGAATTACCGTGAAAGACCTGCGCCATTTGCGGTTTACCATAGATGCCAGTCGTCCGGATGTGGCTTCCTATTCTTGGAAACAACTTGAATTGCGCCCATTCTATGACATTCATCATGCTCGATATATGTGCTATTGGTATCAGCAAACGGCAGAGAACTATGCCAATAGCGACATTGCGGCAAGTGAGGCTGCCAATGAGGCATTGCTCAAACGTACCCTCGACTTCGTGGCTCCTGGTGAACAGCAAAGCGAGGCTGGTCATGAGTATAGCTATAGCAGTACGTCTTCTACGGGTAGCTACAATTCGGAACATTACCGCGATGCTCAGCGCAATGGCTATATTCAGTACACCTTATATAATAATGAAGGTATCAAGGATAAGTTGAGCATTCTTTGCAGGTTTACCACGGCAGATAAGGGACGTATGGCTACGTTGTATGTTGACGGAACAGCCATCGCTGATATTACCATCCCTTCTTCGTATGCAGGTGCGGAGGGTAATGGATTTTACAATATCGAATATCCCATTCCCGCAAATCTGATGATAGACAAAGACGGAAATGCCAAGAAAAAATTCGTGGTGAAGTTGCAGGCTTCTACCACTACCTTGTGTCCTGGTTTGTACTTCATTCGCTTGATGAAAGACTATGATGATCATGCTTATCACTTTCGAGCAAACGAATGGATCTCAGGTGACAATGCGCGTGTGTCAGCAAGTAATATCTCATACGATATGGATAAAAACTTGATTCATGTGAGGCAAACGGGCAACAATAATATTTGCTTGATGTTGGATTACCAAAACAAGCAATATACGGTAAGCAACACCCAGAAATATTTGGTGGTGAAGGGTACCAACTTGAAAACCACCAACGACGCATCTTACCTGTGGTGGCTTAATGGCATTAACAAGTGGAGCCAAGTATCGCCCAATATTGTGAGGAGCGTGAATGAGAACGGACAAACTTACCAGGTGATTGCTTGGGACATGACCAAGAGCGGATTGTATGACAACTTCTCTGACGAGCGAACCAACATTTGCATGGGTGCAACCATCTTTGGCTTGACATCTTCAGCCACTAATGGAGCATCGGATATCTGCCTTGTAGATTTCGTGGAGGATGTTCAGAAAGACGTGATAGACGATATCTCCATCCCCACGGCTTATTATAAGTCACGTAATTATTACAATCCTATGGGAATCAAGGTGAAACAACCCACTCGTGGAATTTATATATCGCAAGGCAAAAAAGTGTTAGTGAAATAGCTATGGACAAGAAACATTGGGAACTAAGGAAACTACGTGAGGCAATAGAACGTGAGAGAAATTGGAAACCTGTCAAGTCGCTTGCCTTAAAGAAGGTGATAGACTATATTCATGGAATAGAAAAACCCAAGAAAGAAACGCTCGACAAGTTGTCTCTATTCGTTGGCTTCCAGGATTGGGATAGCTTCCAAAAGGCTTTGCATGGCGAAGCTGATGCCTCAGAGAACTACGATGACGGTGATGATGATGAACAGGTAATCTCTCACCCCTAAAAACACCAAAAAGGACCATTTCTCAACGGAAATGGCCCTTTTATCGTTTTCAGGTTGAAAGGATTCTTACTTTGTTGACACATTAGTACGCTTCTCAGGAATACGAGCCTTCTTACCCGTAAGTCCACGAAGATAATACAACTTAGAGCGGCGAACTTTACCAATCTTGTTAACCTCAATGCTCTCGATGTTGGGAGACTCGATAGGGAAGATACGCTCTACACCTACGGTACCTGACATCTTACGAACAGTGAAACGCTTCTTGTCACCATGACCGCAAATCTTGATAACTACGCCACGGTAGAGCTGGATACGCTCTTTTGAACCCTCGATAATTTTGTAAGCGACAGTGATTGTATCACCTGCCTTGAATGCAGGGAACTTCTTGCCGGTTGCAAATGCTTCTTCAGCAACTTTAATTAAATCCATTTTTTGTATAATTAAATTTGTTTATCGTTCCAACGCAACATGGCCAATAACTCTTCTACTGCCAGCGGTTACGCCGAAAAGCGGTGCAAAGGTACAAAGATTTTAAGAATTATTCATCCCAAGTGCGTAATAATTTGTTTTTTTAACACAATTATCCTAAATATTTTGTACTTTTGCATGATTACCAATGATTTTCGTATGAAAAATAGACTTTTTTTATGGGGATGTGGCTGCTTGATGCTCATTGCATCTTCGTGTGGCTCTCATTATCGGTTGGCAGATGTCCAGAGAAGTAGGATTCTGATAGACAAGCATTATGATACGCAAATAGACAACGATGTCACAGCTTTCCTCTCTCCTTATCGCTCTAAGGTTGACTCTATCATGAGTCCCGTGGTGGGTAGCATTGCGAAGTATATGGCTGCCAAAAAGCCTGAGAGTGAGATTTCCAACTTGTTGTCAGACATCCTGATTTGGGGCGGAAAGGCATACGATGAGCATCCCGACCTTGCCGTTTATAATATGGGAGGCATTCGTGCCGCTTTCGCCAAAGGCAAGGTTACATACGGTGATGTGGTGGATGTGGCTCCCTTTGAGAATAAGATTTGCTTTCTTACGCTCTCTGGTGATAAGTTGATGGAACTGTTTCAGCAGATTGCCAAGCGTGGAGGCGAGGGCGTGAGTCATGGCGTGCGTCTTGTCATTACGAGCAATGGACGATTGAAGTCGGCTCTGCTCAATGGGAAGGAAATCGACCCGCAAGCCTCTTACCGTATCTCCACACTCGACTACTTGGCACAGGGCAACGACGGATTGCTTGCTTTCAAGAGCGGAACAAACTTGAAATCGCCCCAAACTGTGGAAAACAACATTCGTTTCATCATCATGGATTATTTCCGTGAGCAAATGAAGATGGGGCAGGTGGTAGATGCCAATACAGAAGGAAGAATAGTTATTAACGACTAAACCATAGATATAGGTATGAAAAAGATATTGTTTGTTTGTGCTATATGTATCGTTTGCATGACGGAAGTCTCAGCAAAGGGAAAAAAGGAACTGACCATCTTGCACACCAACGACACGCATAGTTGTATCATGCCATTGAGCGAGAATCTGGCAGATACGATGTTGGCGGGTAGGGGAGGATTTCTCCGCCGAATCTCCATGTTGAGGGAAGAGCGCAAGAACAATCCCGACTTACTCTATTTCGACAGTGGCGACTTCTCGCAAGGCTCTCCTTATTATACTTTATATAAGGGTGACGTTGAGGTGGGGTTGATGAACATGATGGGTATTGACGCTTCTACCATTGGCAATCATGAGTTCGACTTTGGTATCGACAATATGGTACGATTGTTTAAGATGGCAAACTTTCCCATCCTTTGTTCCAATTATGATTTCTCTGGCACTCCCTTGCAGGGTGTGGTCAAGCCATATACCATCATCAAACGCAAGGGCATCAAGATTGGAGTCTTTGCCCTCAACCCTGAGTTGGAAGGACTCGTATCGGAGAAAAACTATACGGGCGTGAAGTTTTTAGACCCGGCGAAAGTTGCTAACGAGATGGCTTCGCTGCTCAAGAAAGAAAAGAAATGCGACGTGGTGATTTGCATTTCGCATCTGGGATGGACAGACGAATCTTACTCTGACCAAAACGTGTTCTCCAAGACACGTGGCGTAGATCTTGTGTTAGGTGGACACTCCCATACATATTTCGACTCTTTGCGATACATCAAGGATGTAGATGGCAGGGAGATTCCTGTTGACCAAAACGGCAAGCATGGCATTTTCATAGGTAAACTGACGCTGACTTTCGATAAGAAATAGGATTCATTCGTAAACGTTTACGTTTAAATTTTGGCAGAAACCATTGTTTTTTGTCATCTATCTTTTAATTTTGCAGCAGAAAACAAATAATTGAGAAATTGTTTGAAATTCGCACGATTTTGCATCAAACTATTATAATATTATCTAATCTGCTAACAAATTAAAAAATGGAAAAGAATCTAAAGCTCTTTGCGATGCTGTGTCTATTGGCACTTGGCTCGCTTGCCAGTCCTTCTATATTGCTGGCTGACACAACCGTTACGGCATTGTGGGATTTTCAAAACACGAACCCTTCTTCCCTTTCTGGTTTGAAGATTGAAGGAGCACAAGATCATGTGGTTTCTACCAACTCAAGCATCAACATGTTTGTCATTGCCAAGAGCGGTAAGTTTGCCGTTCGCACCAGTGACGCTCAGTTGAATGCCAACACGTATTTGCGTATTCCTGTTCAGAGCACAAGCGATGTGGTGACGATCGTCTCTTATCCTGGCTATTACAACTATACTATCAATGGTGTTGCTGCTACTGCCAACACCACTAATCACACGGCTACTTCTGCCGAGGTAAGTGCTGGATTCGTACAGATTCAAGCTACTTCTACTTGCTATCTTTATAGCGTGAAAGTGGTTCAGAAAGTGGCTTCAACGACTACTACGGCTTCAGCTACTGGTTTGTGGGATTTCCAAAACATGAATCCTTCTTCTCTCTCTGGACTGAAGATTGAGGGTGACCAAGACCATGTGGCATCTACCAACTCAAACATCAATATGTTTGTCATTGCCAAGAGTGGTAAGTTTGCCGTTCGTACCAGTGATGCTCAGTTGAATGCCAACACGTATTTGCGTATTCCCGTTAAGAGTACAAGTGATGTGGTGACGATAGTTTCTTATCCTGGTTATTACAACTACACGATAAATGGTGTTGCAGCCACTGCCAACACCACTACTCACACGGCTACTGCCGACGAAGTAAGTGCCGGATTCGTACAGATACAAGCTACTTCCACTTGCTATCTTTATAGCGTAAAAGTGGTTCAAAATGGTAGTTCTTCATCTTCTTCTTCATCTTCTTCCTCCTCTACAACGAGCAAGGTTACTGCCCTCTGGGATTTTGCCAACGTGAATCCATCTTCATTGAGTGGATTGGCAATCGAAGGTACACAGGGACATATCCCTTCTACCATTAGCGGTGTCAATATTTTCTGTATCGGACAATATGGCAAATTTGCACAACGTACCAATGATGCTCAGTTCAATGCTAAGACTACGTTGCGTGTTCCCGTGACCAGCACGAGCGATGTGGTGACCGTAACCAGTGACCCTGGCTATCATAATTACAATGTGGGTGGTGTGGCTGCTACGGCAGACGTTACCAATTACACAGCTACGTCAAGCGATGTGTCTGCTGGCTATGTGGTAATCTATGCCACGGGTTCTTCTTATCTCCAGAGCATTCAGGTGGTATTGAATAAATACTCAGGTTCTAGCTCATCATCTTCGTCCTCTTCTTCGTCAAGTGGCTCTGCTACCGATAACACCACTTCCGCAAGTAGTTCGTTCACGGCAGTCAGCCAGAATTATTATGTAGTAAGTGTGGGTTCTGCCAGTGGTTTCCTTTCTGCGTTGAGCAAGGCTAACAGCAGCACGTCTTCTGGTCGTAAGTATATCTTCTTGCCCAATGGCACATACAATCTCGGTACCACTTGCTTGACCGCCATCACGGGCAGCAATATCTCTATCATTGGTCAGAGCATGGACAAGACCATTATCAAGAATGCTCCCGCAGTAGCCAATGAGGGCATCAGCAAGACAGCTACCTTATTGAATAAAGGTAACAACAACTATTTCCAAGACCTCACCATCCAGAACGACCTTGATTATTACAATGCTGGTTCGGCTGGTAGAGCCGTTACCTTGCAAGATAAGGGTAACTATACCATCTGCAAGAACGTGAAATTGGTTTCTTACCAAGACACTTACTATAGCAACAACGCCAGTGGTTCGTTCTATTTCGAGGATTGCGACATTCAAGGAACGGTGGACTTCATCTGTGGTGGTGGCGACGTGTTCTTCAACGAGTGTACGCTGACCGTTAGACCACGCACGGCAAGTGGTTCGGGTAGCTGCGTGATTGCTGCTCCCTATACGCAAAGCTCATGGGGATATGTATTCAATAACTGTACGATATCCAACCAAGCAGCAAGCTACAGTCTGGGTCGCGCTTGGGGTGGAAGTCCTAAGTTGGCTTACATCAATACCACGCTCACCGCTCCTTCCAAGATTATCTCTACCCGTTTCACGGCTGCTGGCATGAATGTGGTTGCTAATAAGTTTGTGGAATATAATTCCATGAACACCAGTGGTTCTACCGTCTCTCCGTCAAGCAATGTGGTGAGCTTCACACAGGGCAGCACCACCAATAAGATGGAGACCATTCTCTCTGCTTCTGCCGCCAAGGGTTATGCACTCAATAAGGTGTTCACCAGTTGGTCTCCTAACGAAGATGCTGCACAACTCAAGGTAAGCTCTGTTTCACAGAGTGGCAGCACCATCAAGTGGTCAGCAGTATCTGGAGCCAGCTCTTACGCTATCTTCAAGGATGGTACGTTTGTGGCTATTGTGGGCAGTAGCACTACTTCTTATTCCATCAGTGCCACAGGTACATATACCGTGAGGGCATCTAACCCGATGGGTGGCTTTGGTACGGCAGGTAGTGCTACCGTATCAAGTCTCTCTTCTTCATCCAGTTCCTCTTCTTCTACCACCTCTTCCTCTAACATGAGCAGCTACGACAAGAATGCTCCCGTGGGTTGGGGTACGGTAGGTGGTTCTATCACTGGCTCAAGCAATAAGAATTCCGTGACGGTAACCACGGCAAGCGAGTTCCTCAGTGCAATGGCTGGCACGTCTGCCAAGACCATCTACGTGAAGGGTACGTTGACGTTTACAGGCAGACAGACCGTCAATGGTGCACAAAACAAGACGGTCTATGGTCTCTCTGGCTCATCACTCTCTAACACCACTCATACCTCTACCGTTGCCAATACGGGTATCTTAACCTTGAAGAACTGCTCTAACATCATCTTCCGCAACCTTACCTTCAAGGGGGCTGGTGCATACGACGTGGATGGTTATGACAACCTCACGCTTCAGGGTTGCCAGTATATCTGGATTGACCACTGTGATTTCCAAGATGGTGTAGATGGCAACTTAGATTGCAACAATGGCTCCGACAATATTTGTGTTACGTGGTGTCGCTTCCGTTATCTCATCTCTCCTTGGACTGGCGGTTCTGGCGGTAGCAGCGATCACCGTTTCTCTAACCTTTGGGGAAGTGGCGATAGTGCCGCAAGCAAAGACCAAGGTAAGCTTCGTACAACCTTTGCCAACTGTTGGTGGGATGAGGGATGCCGTGAGCGTATGGCCCGTATCAGGTTCGGACAGGTACATATCGTGAACTGCCTCTATTCAAGTAGCGTAGCCAACTATTGCGTGGGTGCAGGTTATAAGAGCAATATCTACGTGGAGAAGTCGGCATTCACAAGTTCAAAGGCACAGAAGACTCCTTGGAAGAATTGCGCTACAAGCAGTGGATATACCGATTATAATATCACGATGACGGGCAACTCTGGTGCAAGTGACACGCAGTCTCGCAGTGGCAGCAATAGCTACTTCAATCCATACAGCTATTATAGTTATTCGCCAATGGCAGCCAGCAAAGTTCAGAGTGAGGTTTCTACCTACGCTGGTGCTACGCTGAGTGTGACGGCAGGTAGTGGCGTGAATGCCAAGAGCTCGTTCTTCGACGAGGAAGAGGCAATGGCTGAGGTGACTGCTCTCAATGAGATAGATGCCGAAGCTGAGGTGGTGAACACATGTATTTACTCTGCCAACGGAACTGAGATTCCTGCTTATAACAAGGGCTTGAATATCGTGAAGACCACACTCTCCAATGGCAAGACCATCGTGAAGAAAGTGTTTATAAGATAATTTAAGTTTTAACAAAAATCAGCACGGTATCTGCTTTCAGGTATCGTGCTGTTTTTTTTGATTAATTTTTTCTAATGGCAATCATTAGAAAATGCAATTCATAAAAGGCTTGTTATCATATAGTTAAGAATGTAACCACGAAAAACAACCGTCCAAATGACCGATTTGGGTTTATGAAACTATTCTAAATTTGACCGTCAAATAATTCTTGCTGTGCTTTCCCCTTTTTACGATAATAAATGCGATTCTTAACTTTTATCTTTTCTGTTTGCTGCAAATTGTCAAGATAGCGTTTTATTTTATCGTCTTTCCAATCTAGGTGTAGTCGATTGATGATCTCTTTTGCTGATATCATTTCGACACTATTTAATAATGTCAATAAATCAGAATCCAACTTTTCTTTTTTTAGTTGTTCAGGAGTCTTTTGCTCTTCTGAACTTAATTTCAAACAATTGCCAAAGAAATCAACAGCAAACGCACCTTTTTGTATGAGAAGTAGATTCGCGTTCTTTTCTTTTTTCTCTGGATATCTAACATAGATAGGACGATTCTTTCTTAGCCCATCGATTACGCCCGACCAAGTACCTCCTTTATCATCACTTTGCGCAACAAAAATTTCAGATGACATGCCATAAATAATAGGATTACGTGCCATAGCAAATTCAACAGACCAAGGAGCTTTTGGAGCAAAAGTGCTCATTACTAAAACTCTTCCTTGGGCAATATGTTTAAAATATTGTTTAAAACCAGATCCGAAAGTCATGATTCCTTGTGGTAGTACAATAATACTTTTACCATTTATCCCTACCGCAGAATCCAATGCCTGACGATCAACTCCTTTTGCGAAGCCACTAACAACAACTTTGTTCTCGTTTGTAGCTTTCTTTGCGATATTGTCAGTGAAGGATAGAGACTTCGCGTCAGCATTCCTTGAACCAACAATGGCAATAGAAGGAGCCTGTAACAACGATTTATTACCTTTAGTGTATATTACAGTGGGTGCATTGAACTTTAGATTATCTTTCAGTAATCTTGGATAATCTTTGTGAGTAATAGGAAGAATATCGTAGCCCTGCGCCATTAACTCTTCTACAAGAAAGGAGTTGTTGGCTAATTGCACTTTCGCTTCTTCAAACTGCATCTTCTCAATATCATTCATCCCAATGAGATCCCAGTTTGCCGAATTCTCAAACAAATCGATAATAGATATTTGTGGAACATGCTGAAAGCAATTCACATAAATCTCATTCTTACGTTTAGTCCACATTTTGGGGATTAACGCAAGTGTCACCCAATATGTTAATTCTTGTTTTATCATAATGTACCTCCTACTGTTTTTGCAATTACGATTGGAACAATATACTTTGCTCCTTTCTGAGTTAATAATTTGCCGATTTCTTTTAGTGTTGCACCGCTATCATAGATGTCATCAAGTAACAAAATTGTTTTTCCTTTCACAATAGCCTCATCTACATCAAATGCGCCAACGACATTTTCTTGTTTGCTGTATGAATTTTGAAACATTTTCTGTTCTTCCGTAATGCGAACCTTAATTAAATCATGACTAATAGGAACTTTTATTACACGAGCGAACTTTGTGGCAAAGTTCTTTACTAGGTCCCCAGACTTCGTCGGAGGTATGTACATGACCAAGTCAAAATGAATTCCTCCGAACTTTTTGCCAAATACAGATAAAGTCTTTTTTAAGAGAAAATCAGAAAAATCCCCTCCGTTTTCATATTTACTCCTGTGTAATGCCGAACCTATATTAGAAACTCCATAATATGATGCTGCATATCCATTCACCAAACGTGATGCCTTTTCTAAATGATCCTTTATTATCTTAAATTCCTCATTAGTATAATCAGCCGCATTTATTATCTCTATTTCCTCACTAGTATAATCAGCCGCGTTGTGATATTCAATAACAGGACGTTCTATCACCCCTTCATTTTCATCTTTAATAGTTCTCTCTACTAATATTTTATTAGGAGAAGAGAAACAAACTCTAAAGCCACCTTTCCTAACGGTCCAAGAGGCAAGTTCCAAAACAGGGAAGTAGGTTTCTCTAAACTCTTCCAATTTTGCAATTAAAGCGGGAGAATGGGCAACGTGGAGTTTCTCTAAATTAGTGTTATCACAATTAGAGTAAGATGTCTGTTCGTCACTATCAAGAAAAGCACACAAATATTTCATTCTTGGCTGATCTGTATATATATACTGTTCCATCGAATGAAGGTCTTTTAATTTCGCTTCTCTAAGTTTTTCAAAATATGTCGTATTTAGTTCAGGCGCATTATACTGATATTCATATTTCTTTGTCCTACCATACAACACCTCTTTTATAATCCCTTGATCTATTAAATCGGCCTTAATTACTCTCGCTTGGTTTTGTTTGAGATTAGCCCTTTTCATGACCTCTCTTTCCGATAATGGCTCTTCTTGTAATAAAGAGATTACCTTTTGATACTTCTTTGTTGTTGGACGTGCACCATCGATGAAAGAAAGGGGGAGTATCGAATCTGCAGCAATCCCACTTTCGTTATCTTTGTGTTCATTGTAGAACAAAAGGATACGTGTTGGCTTTCCATCACGCCCAGCGCGTCCAATCTCCTGATAGTAGTGAATTGGTGAAACTGGTATTTGAGTGTGTATGATAAACCGAATGTCAGGTTTATCTATACCCATGCCAAGAGCATTGGTTGACACCACACACTTCCATTGGTTAGCCATCAATCCATTTTCTATTGACTTACGCGTCTCTGCATCAAATCCAGCATTATAATCTGTAGCTTTGATGCCCATGAACTGAAGCCATTTAGCATAAATTTCCGTGTCAACTCTAGTGCCTGTAT
>Ga0310694_10000170_pt1 | contig 96466 bp, 81 predicted proteins | sample 174DNAGHGhighgp2_FD_203884 | JGI IMG/M metagenome (GOLD analysis project Ga0310694, IMG submission 203884) | Sheep rumen microbial communities from Palmerston North, Manawatu-Wanganui, New Zealand - 1742 DNA GHGhigh gp2 (v2) (version 2) | ecosystem: Host-associated > Mammals > Digestive system...
TTTCGTGCTGTCAGAAGGGACAAAATAGATATTGGCATCATCATCCTCACGCAAAGCTCCTTCATAACGATGGTTTTTCTCTATTTTGACATATTTCTGTGCATTGATAATTGTATCAGTTGTCAAACGCCACTTGAATGTCTGGTACATATGATCCGTCGGATACTCAATTGCCTCTGCTACATTCCATTCGTTGCAGAGGTAAGTCAAGTTGTCGGAAGCCATACCTGTTATTTGGCTCATTACAAGAATAAGCAATGTGTAAATAGACTTTTTCATAACAGCATAATTTAAATTGTTTGACGGTGCAAAATTACAATTATTTTTGCAATTATGCAAGATTTTCAGAAAAAATATTGTCGGTTATTTGTTTTATCTGCACCGCCACGGATGAGGTGGCGGTGCAGAGGACTATAGAATACGCTTGAGGATGAAATTAAACTGAATATCTTTATAATACTCTCCTTCTCCTTCGTGCATTCCTGAGAAATAAATACTGCTCCATATTAGGGAACATCCTTCCCAATTACTATCATCGTGATGCGTATAGATGAATGTCTCCGCAAAATACTGTGTAGTATTTACATCCGTCAAATGCTCATTATTGATTTTGCCGTGTAGGTCATCCCGATCTTTAGCTGTTTGTGAATAACTAAAATCATTGACCATATGCAATATACGACCGATATTATGGTCATTATCCGGATCATCGTAATATCCATGCCATTCCATATAATCATAACCGGCAATCATATCTGAGAACTGTTTATAGTAAGCTGCTGGATCGGAATTTTTATTAAGAGAGCGATCATATTCGACGTTTAAAATCGTATCGTTGTTAAAGTTTATATAAATCGTGCAATAGGAGTTTGCATACGTTTTATAATGGTCTGCCATAAAGTCATACTGAGGAATCTCATGCAGACCTTGTTCGATCATATTCTCTCCGAACTGCTCCGGAGTTAAGTCAATAGACCGATATATGGCATCAACCACCTCGTTCTCCTGTGCCGGCTGAATAGGGTTTTGTTCACACGACACGACAAATACACTCGCCAAAATCAGGCAGATAAGACGGAATTTAGTTTTCATTTCACTATTATTTTTTGAATTGTTGGATTAGTATCAGAGTTATAGACTACCATATATGTGCCAACAGGCAATCCCTGCAAGTCAATTTCGCAAGATTGACTTGTTCGCAATAGTTGTCCGGTGACGGAATATACTTGAGCAGAAGTTATATTGTCCATATTTTCCGGACTACCCGTACGTTGTTTAACAGAGTATGGTTGATTATAATGAAGATCAAGTCCAAATAGATGTAAGCTCGGGTCTCCATATAAGACATATTTCTTAGCTTCTCTACGTCTCCATACCACTTTGTCCGGATTATAATACTTTGCCTTTGCGTTGCAAACAAATTCTCCGATTGTCATATTTGGACGATCTTTTAATTGATTGAACATCTTGCGCGAAAAATATCTATCACAAACAGTATATGTAGTTGTCGTTGCTCCCATAAAAGAAACGCCACCGTCCATACTTGTTAACCATGATCTTGCAAAATTATTACTCCTAAATATATCCCCTAATAGACAAGCAAATCCGAAGCCAAAAGGCTGAAAATCCAATGTACTCGTTGTGATATTGCCAATTGAGTAACATGTCCAATTATAGGGTTTCCAGATCTCATCATAATTGCCATGTCCATCATACACAAACATCCATGTAGGGTCGTCTATTAATTCCATGTAATTCTTCATCGTGTTAAAATGAGTAGACGTATCTCGTCCATCAATAACGCCCCCTGTATAGTAACTATATGGTTGTATGATTTTATTATTTATGTATTTGCAATCATTGTAAAAGTAATTTCTCATATATGAACTATTAGGATCATTGCCAGAGAAAAGAGCAATTTTGCTATGCCCATAGTTAGTCAATGCATGTTCCAAGTACAAATCAGAAGCTATAGTTTTATTCACGATATGCCTTAATTGAATAGTATCTTGTATGGGCCATCTGCCAACAAACACAGTCGGACTGAGATCCTTCCATTGATTATTTACGTCATTTTTGCTCAAGCACGAGTAATATGTATCTGAAGGAGGATCAGTCTCGTCTCCCTCTATACCATCACAAAAAGTCAACTCGTCTACATTACCTACTAATAAAACATATTTTAATTTATGTTCCTCATCATATAAATCTCGAATATACTTTCGAATGTCGTCAGATGTGGATAAGTTTGCTGATAATAGAGATTCTAAAATTACGTTATATCCTAGTGACTCTTTATGGGTTACAAAATCGCTTATAGATTGCGTGGTTCTTAATTTATCATCTGCTGTAAGGATGAGATAATAATCATCCATTAGCGGATAGGGAGCTGGATATCCTATGAAATTATCGAAGAAATAATATATAGAACGGTCCTCTCCAAGCAAATATGCCAAATATCTTTCAGTTAATGGTGTTCCTTTATAAGATATTTCAAATGTTGCCTCTGTAGTCACCGTTACACTTCTGGACGATGGTTCGTAATGGACAGGATAAAAAGAAAAGATAATACCCTTCATACGACGAAATTCTAAAGTATCAATTGCATAATCATCCCAAAACCAAGTGTCATTATATGTACTGTAATAACCTAAATCGTATGCGAAATCTTCAAAAGAATAATTGCTCACTTGGGAAGGTGCATAATCATAGGGCAATGTAACCGATTCGTGATCTACTATTTGCATATTAACCCCGCCACATCCTTCGCCATCCAAAGGTAACAGCAAAAATAACGAATAAAACGGTAGTTCAGGGCGCCCCGCTTCACTTAAGTAATCATAATAATCATCTTCTCCCGGTTGAATCCTAGAAAAATAGTAATCCCCAGTGGCATGTGCCAATTGGGTTGGAGGTATGGGAGCACTATGAGTAACTTCAAATGTATCTGTTGCCACCAGATAATCATGCATCACGAAATGGACATAGTATGTACCATTATTTTCTTCTAACGTCAATCCCGGACGTATAGTAATAGCGGCATAAGCATACGTGAAACCTAATATTAAAAGGCAAAAGAATATATAGCGTTTCATAATAATTCAAAATTTTAGAGTTAGTAGACAATACAATTCTATATATTTGACGGTGCAAAATTACAAAAAATATTTCACACCGCCAAATAATTCTACATCTTTTTGCTTATTGCACAATAAATTGTCCCACTAGCGCTCCGCCTTCGGTCTGGATGTGCAGTACATAGACACCCGCATTGGATATCTGACCTTGGTACGAAGTGGTGAACTGTTGGTTAACGACAATGTTACCGGTAGAAGCATTCACAACCGTTGCTTGTGCAGAGGGGATGGTGGATTCCAATTTCTGAATAGCAAGGGTGTTGCCATTAATCGTAGCACGGAAATCGGTTGGACGAGTGGGGGTCGAACCCATGTGATCACCACCATCCAACGGATCATCTCCGGGTAATGGCGTCATACCAATTACTTCCATTAACTGAATCTCAATTTCCTCTGCGTGTAATACGCACGGCATAAGTAGAAACATACTTAATACTAAAGCAGTAATTCTTTTTCTCATAATCATTACTTTTTAAGATTAAACGATAATATTAAAAACACCGCCAAACCCTAATGATTTGACGATGCAAAGGTACTGCTTTTGCCGGATATGAGCAAATAAAAATGTGGGAATTTACATTTGCGTTAATTGCTGATAATCAATAATTAACGTAAAAATCAATGTGGGAATTTGAGGACGTTCTATCCTTCAACTGCCATTTGAAGCAAGAAATCGTGTAGATTTTTACCGGTTGTACCTAATTTTTTAGCAGTGTGGTCTTTCAATTTGCCAACACTATTTAACGCATAAGGAAGGATATGTGCTATATCGGAACGAGTCAAACCGATAAGAACCAATACACACAAACGTATTTCCGTTTCGTTAAGTATCTTTTTTTGTTGCAACTTACTTGCTAACAAATAAAAATGTTCATTAACAAAGATACACAATTGGTTAAAGTTCTTCCAATTTAAATCCTCCGATAGGCTGTCTGATGAGCGCAGCGTAGCACAGATATGCTCTATTTGAGTTGTTCTGTTTTTGCGCAAATCCGCATAGCCGGTTTCCAAATCATCTATTTGTTGGGATAATAATTCATGCTTTTTATGCTTGCGAGATATATACCAACTAATTAAAACAGCCCCTGCCAATAGTGTGCCTAATAACGTATATAACCATCCAAGATTCGGTTTATGCGTTAAAGTCTTTTGTAATAGCCGTACAGCATCCTTTAATTTCTTCATCTGCGGTTCGTACTCATAATATCGAATATCCTCGCGTTGGGATGTCAATGCACAAACATCTTTGGAACATAAGGTAGAGTCCAAATGGGATGTATAATATAAGGCGTTAAAAATATTTTGCTTACTTGCATAAGGATTATTCAGCACGATATTGGCATAGAACAAGGCAGAATCATTCATTTCCAATTGAGAGAAAGCCTGTGCTTTGATTAAAACGCAAGTCGGATTGGTGTCATCAATAGCCAATGATAGATGAGCCCAATAAATTGCAGAATCGTTTTGATTGCATTTCAAATACATCTCAGCCTTCGTCTCTTGAACTTTAGCCAATACATATTTATCGGGACATTGGGGATTTATCTCGGATAACAGACCAAGTGTTTCTTCCTTTTTTCCTTGCTCCGCTAATTCGTATGCCATATTATTTAATCCATAGTAGTATAATATGGTGTCACTGTTTTTTAGGAACAGTTTTGCGGATTTATCATACATATCATATGATAATGCATACTCTCCGGACAAGTGGCATATGGACCCCATATTGCTATAGATGCGGCCGAGGATATGGTAGTCGTGAGTGCGGGAGTGCGAGGCATTGATGAAGCACTGCATGGCTGCTACCGGATCATCTTTCGCACGCAGCAGTTTGCCGTAGTGATAGCATGCATGGGCATACTCATCCGGATAAACGGCGCGTCTCCTATGGAGCGTGTGATACGCTTGCGCGAGTTGTGTGCTGTCACTCAAACACTGCCCGTTATGCCACAGGCTGTCCGCCGTAGCAACAGTTGCCTGCGCTTCCTCCAACCGATGCGACGAACAGGACCACATGCCTGCGCAGCACACAATCAGCATAATCCATATGGCACAACGTTTACCTAACATCGCTGCAAAGGTAGTAATAATTTTTGACATACGCAAGAGAAAGTACACAAAAAAAGTGCCCATAGGGTGCTTTATGTGGGAAATGAGATGTTGAACTATTTTGCCAATGCTTGACTCGATCTAATGGCAAAAAGTATTTCTGCAGCAACTTGCTGCAAAAATTCTGCACCAAGTTGGTGCGTTTTTGTAATCCGCTCATTATAAAACGAGGCAACTGAATTGTGGCAACGGCGTTGCTCGAATTTAAATCGTCTAATTCGCCAGTAAGTTGGTGACGATTTGTAATGCACTCATAATAAACTATTTGTGTTTCACGCAATTTGCGCAGCGCAATTTGCGATTCACAATTTGTGTGCAAAGGTACGACCATTTTTTGATATATGCAAGGATTTGGCATAAAAAATCGCCGGCCTCAAGTGAGGTCGACGTAGAATAAGATTTATTGCCGTTGATGGCAAAAGGGCGTGGTTATGGCCTTAAGCATGCTAAGGGCACTACATATACGCTATCTTTACGGCGATATGCGTATGGTCCAACGGCAGTAAGAACCATCATGAAACTTGGAGCAGCCATTTTTTCGGTATCAATGGTGTTGGCCAACGTCAGAAGATTAGTGGCGGCTTGTTCTGTATTGTTTGGACCGCCTAATTTTATCTCAACCAATCCATAACTGCCATCGCGACGATGAATCACTGTATCGCATTCCAATCCATTACTGTCTCTAAAATGATATACTTTGGCTTTCAGAGCATCTGCATATACCCGAATATCTCTTACAGCCATGGCCTCAAACATGAAGCCAAAGGTGCGTAGATCATTGATCAGGTCTTTCGGGGCAATTCCTAAAGCCGCAGTTGCAATGGATGGATCAATGTAATATCGTGTTGCGGATGTCCGGATAGCGGCTTTTGATCGCAAGTTCGGATTCCATGCTGGCATGTCTTCAATAACATACAGACGATTCAGTACTCCCAGGTAGGAAGATATCGTATCATCAGATATGGATTGTCCTTCGCTTCCCAATAGATCTTCTCGAATCATGCTAATCGGGCATTGAGCACCTTGATAGCGTGCATAGGAACGCATGATGTGACGCATCCTTTCCGATGAGCGTTGTACTTTATCCACTCGATGCATATCTACCGTTAGTAAGGACTCTACATAGTCCTCAGCTTGATCAAGCGCAATATCACCTTGCAGAAAAGTAGCTTGCGGCCAACCTCCGCGACAGGTCAGAAATGCTATCTCGTCTAAAGACTTGTTATGCTGAATGACAGTGATATCTGTTTTATTAAATAAATCAGTCAACGAAACTTCTCCCGTACTTTCTCCCGACTCAAACAGACTCATGGGTCGCATTTTCAGACGACCTATTCTACCGGTACCACTATGTAGGGTCTCTTCCGCCTTTGGTAAAACTGCACTACCGGTCAGCACAAACTGACCAAACTCATTACGTTCATCCACTTCTGTCCGTACTACATCCCATAGTGCGGGTATTTGCTGCCATTCATCAATCAAACGAGGTGTCTCTCCGACAAGCAAACTTTCCGGATTTATATCCATCATTTGAATACTCTGATCCAAGATCAGTTTCTTGCTCAAATCCAAGAGACTATGCGATTGTTGTTTGGCGGTTGTTGTTTTACCACACCATTTAGGACCAACTACCAATACTGCGCCTTTGCCGGCTAATTTGCGCTCTAACAATAAGTCCGCAACGCGTTGTTTGTACTTTTCCATAAGTCAATTTTCAAAATTCGCTGCAAAGGTAGTAAAAATAATTGAAATATGCAAATTTTTCTTCAAAATTCGGCAAGTTGAGACTATTTCATTCGGCAAGTTGAGGTTATTTCATTCGGCAAGTTGGCGGATAGCCGTTTGCACAGTTCGACACGTGAACTAATCTTGGCAAATGTAGCAAACTCCTGATCGAACGCTTGCGTTCCTCAATAATCTTAAAAGCAAAAAAAGAGAGTATAAAACGAGGCAACTGAATTGGAGCAACGGCGTTGCTCGAATTTAAATCGTCTAATTCGCCAGTAAGTTGGTGACGATTTGTAATGTACTCATAATAAACTATTTGTGTTTCACGCAATTTGCGCAGCGCAATTTGCGATGTCAAGTGCGTGCAAAGGTACAACTTTTTTTGAAACCACCAAATTTTATGGCATTTTTTCGGTTACAATCACAATAATTTCCATTTTTCGTGCTGTTTTGGTGTTTCATCTCTCGGTCATCTCGGCTTTAAGGAATAAGTGCACCTTAATCGCTTCACGGTTGTGAGTTGCCGTTTTATCTATTCTTTTCCTAACAGCCAATCTATCACATTGATTTTACGTATACCGTCAATGTTTGCGCTATCAAAGTCAGTTGTCAAAAGATATTTAGGATAAGTATCCTTAATCTTTCTTAATGACGAAAATCACTTGTTTTCACAAATTTCGTCAGTAATCGGCTGCAAAGGAACAACAATTTTTAAATATTATTTGCATATATGCAAAAATTGTTGTAACTTTGCAGCCGCAAAGTGTTACAATCATGAAATTATACGAAATCAGGCAAGCGATAGGCTCGTGCGCAGAGGTGACGGGCGAGGATGATTTGGAGATCCGCTATCTGTTGACGGATAGCCGTCTGTTGGATGTACAAAGGAACGATGTACAAGGTACAAAGGCCGCTCAGACCTTGTTCTTCGCGATCAAAACGGCGAAGAACGACGGGGCAAAGTATATCCCGGAACTGCAGGCGAAAGGCGTGAAAGCGTTTGTGACGGGGGATGCGGTACAGGCGCTGCAGAATTTAGCGGCGTACGTGCGGCAGCAGTTCGACGGCACGGTGATCGGCATCACGGGTTCGAACGGTAAGACGGTGGTGAAAGAGTGGCTGTGTCAGTTGCTCAAGGACGAGTACACGGTGATCCGTTCGCCGAAGTCGTATAACTCGCAGATAGGAGTACCGTTGTCAGTTTGGCAATTGACTCAAATTAAAAATGAAAAATTAAAAATTAAAAATTCTCTGCCCACTCTGGCTATTTTCGAAGCCGGTATCAGTCAGCCGGGTGAGATGGAGAAGTTGGAGCGGATTATTCGTCCGACGATAGGCGTGATCACGTATATTGGTCATGAGCACGATGAGAACTTCGCCTCGCTGGAGCAGAAACGGGAGGAGAAGATGAAGCTGTTTGCGCATGCCAAGACGGTGATCGAGGACCCGACGCATCAGAACGTGCGTACGTGTGCTGCGGTGATGCGTGCGCTGGGATACGACGAAGAGGTGATTGCCGAGCGGATCCTGCACCAGACGCACGAGACGGTGATGGAAGTGAACCTGTCGGCACTGGTGGATAACGTGCGCTATTTCCGCAGCCTGCTTAAGCCTCAGACCAAGTTGACGTGCATGGTGAAAGCGTTTGCGTACGGAGCCGGTAGTATTGAAGTGAGTAAGGCGCTGCAGAAGAGCGGGTTGGTGGATTACCTGGCGGTGGCAGTGGCCGATGAAGGCGTGGAGTTGCGCAAGGCGGGTATCACGCTGCCGATCATCATCATGGACCCCGAGGTGGCAGCGATGGATCTGATTCTGGAGAACAACCTGGAGCCGAATGTGTATTCGCACCAGTCGCTTAAGACCGTGATGGCCGCTGCGGAGGCGAAGGGCCTGGAGAACGTGCCGGTTCATATCAAGATCGACTCGGGCATGCACCGCCTCGGGTTCTACAAGGAAGACATGCCGTGGCTGCTGAACAAACTGCAGGGGCAGAAGACGGTGCGCGTGGCATCGGTGTTCTCGCACTTGGCGGGTTCGGACGAGGCGCAGTTCGATGATTTCACGATGGACCAGATCCGCTACTTTGATGCGTGCGCGGAAGAGTTGAAGGCAGGGCTCAATTATCCGATTTTAAAGCATATCTGTAACAGTGCCGGTATTGAGCGGTTCACGGACTATCAGTTCGATATGTGCCGTCTGGGTATCGGATTGTACGGATTCTCGTTCGCGGGCGCGAAGTTGCGTAATGTATGTACGCTGCGCACGACGATCTTGTCTGTCAAGACGGTTAAAGCCGGTGAGACGATCGGGTACGGTCGTCATACGAAGTTGGACGAAGACCGGGTGATTGCGGTTATTCCGATCGGATACGCGGATGGTTTTGATCGCCGATTCTCGAACTACGGCGGCGAGGTGTGGGTGCGTGGCAAACGCTGTCCGGTAGTGGGCAATGTGTGCATGGACCAGGCGATGGTCGATGTGACCGGCACCGATGCCCGTCCGGGCGACAGCGCGGAGATCTTCGGCGAACATATGCCGTTGCAAGAACTGGCCGATAAGCTCGGCACGATAACCTATGAGATTTTAACTTCTGTTTCCCGCCGTGTCCAACGTCTCTATTTCTACGAATAAGCTGACGATAGGTTACAGCCATCAGCCATCAGCCATCAGCGTTCAGACTGATCTCTCGTTCGCACTGAACGAAGGCGAGATGGTGTGTATGCTCGGTCCGAACGGCTGCGGCAAGAGTACGTTGTTACGTACGCTGGCAGGACTGCAGCCGGCACTTTCGGGAGCATTCAGCCTTCAGCATTCAGCAATCAGCCCTGAGAAGGCGGTAGCTTTGGTGTTGACGGAGCGGGTGTCGCTGGAGAACACGACGGTGCATGATGTGGTGGCGATGGGACGATACCCGTACACCTCGTTCTTAGGCGGCCTGTCGGCAGCGGACGAGGCGATCATTGAAGAGGCACTGGAGGCGGTGGGATTCGACAACATATCCGCCATCGGACGCTCTTTCTTCAACGCGCATAGTGACGGTGAGAAACAGCGTATTCTGATTGCCAAAGCGTTGGCGCAGCAGACACCGATCATTCTGTTGGATGAACCGACGGCGCACCTGGATCTGCCGCACCGGATACTGATCTTACGCTTGCTGCGTAAGCTGGCACACGAGCAAGGCAAGACGGTGCTTATCTCCACGCACGAACTGGATCTGGCGCTGGCGTTGAGCGACCGGATTCTGCTCATGACCCCGCATCAGGGGATTCAGCTGGATTCGGCTGAGGCACTAAAAAAAGCAGACGCTTTCACGTCTGCCTTTGGAATGGATATCTTTAATCCGTTCGGATAATTACTGTACTTTTTGACCGGTAATGGTGAACAGCTCATCGTCACGGAGAATATAGACGTTCCCTTGACGAATGAGTTTCTGTGCCTTGTTGGCGGGGTTGACCACTACGTCCGACGTGTTGGTCGGGTTGTTCGATTGGTACACCGCTACCAGCACAATGCCGTCTGCCAGGTCACCCGGCAGCACTTGCCATTTGACGAAGGTGAAACCTTCGATATGCGGCTCATGGGGCACGGCCCAGGTCTGCGCTTCCATGTAATAGAGCGAACTGTCCGGTTTGAGATAGGTCACGTTCACGATCCGGTCTTCGAACAGCAGATCGGTCTGCACACCGATGATGTTATCGAAATCGCACCACACCGCTTTGGCGCGGTAGAGGTTGATATAGTCGATGGGCACATAGAGGATGCAGGTGTGCTTGTTGACGTTGTACACCGCCTGCTCCTGAAGCGTCTGCGGTGTGATGGCGTAGTTATGAATGGCCATCAGTTTGGAGCAGTTGTAGAACGCATCCTGGTTGATGGTCGTGACCGAAGCCGGGATGATGACCTCTTCGAGCGCCGTTGAACCCTCCAGTACACTGGTAGCAAGCGTTGTGATGCCGGTCGGGAACTCAAAGTGCTTGATGGAGGTACAGAACGCGAAGGCGTAGGTGCCGATCGAGCCCACGGATGCCGGGATCGTCACGTCTTTGAGCAGGGAGCAATTGTTGAACGCGTACTGACCGATGGTCGTCAGGCTCTCGGGCAGAACGATGTTCTGCACCTTGTTCATATTATAGCACAGGTAGCCCGGAATACTCTTCACACTGTCACCGAAGACGAAGGACGTGATCTGCGAACTGGTGCTGTAGAACGGCGAACCATCGCCGGTACCGATGGAGCAGGTCTTCGGCAACCATGTGACCGAAGTGGTCGGGTTGCCTTTGAAGGCACCGTTTCCGATGGAAGTGACGGTGCTCGGGATGGTGATGGAGGCCAGTTTGCAGTTGACGAACGCCCGGTTGTTGATAGTCGTCAGACCTTCGTGCAGGGTCACATTCGCCAGTTTGGAACAACCGTAGAAAGCGTCCGTACTGATGGTGGTCAAGGTTGCCGGCAGTTCGATAGACTCCAGCGAGGTACAGCCCTCGAAGAAACTGACGGGCAAGGTTTTCTGCGTTGCAGGCAGGTTGATGGACTTGAGGTTCGTGCAGTAGTAAAAGGCATATTGACCCAGCGAAGAAACCGAAGGCGGAAGCACGATGGTGTCCAACCGGCTCATTTTATAGCACAGATAGCCCGGCACAGTCTTCACGTTCGGACCGAAGGTGAAGGAAGTGACCTTCGAATTGGAGTTATAGAACGGAGAGTCTTCTCCCGTACCTGTGCTGATGGAACTGCCGGACGGAAGCCAGGTGATCGACTTGAGAGGGTTGTCGTAGAAGGCCTTGTTGCCGAGCGAGGTCACCGTACTCGGGATAATGATTGTATCCAGGTTACAGTATTCGAATGCCCGGGTGTTGATAGTCGTCAGTCCTTCCGGCAAGTTGATATCTTCTAATTTCGAGCAACCATAGAAAGCATCTGTGTAGATGGCTGTAATGCTATTCGGCAGCGTCACCGACTGCAGGTTCGAGCAATTCTCGAAAGCCGATGTGCCGATTGTCACTACCGGGTAGGTGTAGTTGTTATACGTCACCGAAGCCGGAACATCCACCGAGGTGTATGCTTTATACGTGGACAGGTCCGAACTCTGGTCTTTGACCAAGGTCGCGGTTGTCGTACCTAATGAGTAATACAAACCGTTGATCTTGACGGTCTCTGCGAATGAGAGGGTGCAAGCCATGACGGCAAGCAGAGTAAGAGTGATTTTTTTCATAAATGTTATTATTTAGTTTATTCGTTCTGCGGTATATAGGGTCGGTTTGCCGTTCACCCGGCAGCCGATGAGGTAACTGTCTCCGCCGTCCTTGAGGCGGTATTTCTTCTTGAGTTGCTCCGGTGTCAGCGGATAATTGCGCGTGAGGACATTCGCTTGGCTGATTGGTAATTGGTGATTGGTGATAGGTGATTGGATTCTCCAAATACGCCCGGGGAAGTTCTCAACGAGCGTGTCGGACGCGTACAAGTGCGTATTGACATCCAGTTTATGGAGCCCGAACCGCTCGGCTACCAACTTATACGCCCCGGCTTTGAGGATCGCCGCATTCGGCTCGTATATAAAGGCGAAAGGCGAAGGGTTAATGGCTAATGGGCAGTTGGTCTCTTGTTCCTTCGTATACACAAACGCCTTCTCCGGTTCGGCAAGGTCGATTGCTGTGATCTGTCCTGTGCCACCGCTTACCAACAACAGTTCTTTGACTTCGTTCTTGATGGCAACTATGTGCACATCCCATGTCACTTGTGACAACTCTTTGACCGCTTGCGTGAGGTCCAACATCGGCGAGAGTTTGATTATCAGCCGCTTGCCGTGTGCGAGCAGGGTAGGAAGCAGTTCCACTACATTCGGTGTGCAGTCTGCCAGCCGGAATACCTTACCTCCGTGACTATCCCGCCGCGCCGGATCCATGAAGATCAGATCGTACTGTCCGGCTGTCTTCAGGAACGCTTCGGCAGAGGAGTTATGAACGATTATCGATTTTCGATTATCGATTAGGGAAAAATTATGCGCGGCGATTCGACATAATTCTTCGTTCTGCTCGACGTAGTCGGTGTGGGCAAAACGCTCGCTGAGGAAGTACGTATCGACTCCGTAGCCTCCCGTTAGGTCCACCATGGTTGCTCCGCTTACCAGACTCGCTTTGTAGCGTGCGGTGAGTTCCGACGAACACTGTTCGCAACTGAGGCGAACGGGATACCACCAATCCTCAATCGCGGCGAAGGTAGGCAACTTGTCGGCAGTGCGCTCATGCCCTTCGACCTGCTGGAGAAACCAACGCCACTCCTCGTCCGAGAGGTGCTTGTACTTATTTCGCTGCAACGCCAAGTCTTGAACCGACATAATAATGCGCTAATATCTGTTCGTACGTATATCCTTCTTCCGCCATCTGTGCGGCACCAATCTGACACAGCCCAGCTCCGTGACCCCAACCGTGACCAATCAGCGTGAACTGATTGGTAATTGGTGATTTGTGATTGGTAATTGGTGATTTTTCTACCTCAAACCAACTGCTGTACAGACAGCTGCGGCTGAGCCAGAGGCGGATCTTCAATTCTTTGCCAATGATCTCCGTGTGTTTGGTGCCGACAATCTGGAGGCGGTCGATTCGTCCCGATGCCCCGCGGTGAAGCGGTATAAGGTCCACGATCTCCCCGAAGTCGATGCCGGATTTCTCGCGAATGATCTGTCCTAACTCGTCTGCCGTGTACGTCACCTTCCAGTCATGAAAATCCGTCGTTTCCTGATCGTAATCGTTCAGCACCAACCGTAGCGTCTTGGCACTCACCCGGCCGCAGTAAGGGCATTCCACTGATTGAATGTACGGCACATCGATGTCTTCCCAACAGGTGCGCCACACTTCGGAGCGTCCGCCGCAACACTTATAGTACCGACAGTCACAAACCGTATCGTTATAGAGCAGCACTTGTCCTGCCGTCTCCCGAACCGCTTGTACGGCCCGTTCATTCATACGCCTCAATCCTTCATACCGCTGACAATGGTCATCAGCACAAAGGTCAAAACCTTCGTGCAATTTACGATTTGACGATTTACGATTTACGATTTGGCGAATGGCCCAGCTGCGGCTGATGACGGCATGCGCTTTGAGCAGTTCCATCGGGCTGTTGGCACTCATCTCCGAACTGATGACCGAACAGAGGTAGTCCTCCAGATCGAGCGTGTTGATGGCCGTTTGGGTGCCGTCGGGATTGGTGCGAATCTCCAGTTGCCCGGCAAACTCCTGGTCCTCATAGCGGTCCCAATGAAAGCCGATACCAATGCGCACGTTCTTGAGAACGAACGTGTGTTCCCGCTGCTCAAACTCAATATGCGGCGCCGTTACTATGCCTACACGGATATTCAATTAAAAATTAAAAATTAAGAATTAAGAATTCATTCTCGCCTGTAACTCCCATGTACGCAAGCGGTCTTTGTACCAGTTATTGCGGTTCATGGCGACGATGTCGCAGTTAGCATCGGAGTTATCTTCCCAGCGGCGGCAGTTATACAGCACGTCGTAGATACGTCCGATCGGGTAGTCGCGGCTGATGCGCAGACCGACTGCGTAGTCCTCCCCGTACTTGGTGGTGGGGTAGTTAATGGTGCGCAGCAGCGGCACATAGAAGCCGCGCGGAGCACCGAGACCGTTGATACGCAGCGCGTTGTTACGGCCGTTGTCATCGGTCCATTCGCGGTGGTCAATCACACCCGGAGGTAAGATCTCACCTGCCATGTTGGTCAGTTGGTAGGTGCCGATAACCATGCCAAATAGGGGTAAGGGGTTACGGGTTACGGGTGACGGGGCGCCTTCAAAAGCATCGATGAAGCGTTGCACGGTGGTCTCGTCGAAATAGGTATCGTCGGAGTCGAGTTGGATGGCGTACTTGCCACAACGCGGGTCATGAATGGCGACGTTCCAGTTACCACCAATCGCATGCCAGGTCTTGTCCTGATGAATGACAATCAATTTGTCATTTGACATTTGTAATTTGTCAATTATTTCCGCTGTGCCGTCGGTCGAGTTGTCGTCCACCACAATGACGTTGAACGAGTAGCCTTCGCGCACTTTCTGAGCAAGCGCACTATGAATCGCATCCGCAATCGTGCGGGCACGGTTCTTGCACGGAATGATGACGGAAGCGGTTACGGGATACGGGTTACCGGTTACGGGAAGTTCTTTATACTCTCCCGGTTTGAGGTACGCACCGATGCGTTTGAGATGGGCGGTGACGCATTGTTCCATCTCAATCTGCACCTGACGATTTCGCGGATCGACGTAGTCAAACAGTTTCTCACCGGACTTACGCGTATCCGTTTCTACTTCGTAGTATAGGTACTCCGGCACATGTTCGAGTTTCTCGGCGCGGAGCCGTAAATCGTATAAGCCTGCGAACTCGTACTCGGTGTCCATCTGTGCGACCAGTGCTTTCAGTTTCTTCGTGTCCCAAAGGAGTACGGCACCGAAATCGAAATCATCGCGCAGCGCACCGATCTGGTAGTCAATGACGGGTGCTTGGGTCACAACGTCGTTGATCTTGGCGAAATGGTCCGCATAGACCATCGTCGCACCGGTCATCTCCATCACTTGCACCATACGTTCCTGTCCCAGGTACACCCATTCGATGTCGGGTTTGAGACAGATCATGGTGTACGGCTTATTGGCTTGCTGTGCGATCTCTTTGATCGCCTTTGTCGAGCATACCCTGCCCGGTAAATAAAAAGTAGATATCATTCTGTTGTTGGTATTATAGCATCTTTATGGTACTCTTTGAGGCCCTCGATCGGGTCCTGCAGAATAGTGCCGAGCGGCAGCCCTTCTGCCTTCATTGCCTCTTCCAGGATCGGGCGGTAGTAGTACGCAATCGAACCCACGAAACCGACTTCTGAACCCTTGAGGTTGAATTCCGGGTGCTCAAAATACTGCACCAGGTTACGGCGAATGAACTGCACGAAGTGGTCATAGACAAGGTCATGGATACGTTTGTCGTCGATATGGTCCGCACAGAACTTGGACAGTTTGGCCAGGAAACGGTTCGGGAAGGGTTGACGGTACACTTTCTCGAAGATATCCGGCATGGAGGTCTCGTACTCCTTGAAGAACGCCTCTTTGAGGTCATCGCCCAATTGGTTCTTGAGCAGGTCGCCTACGAGGCGTTTGCCCAGCACGGCAGCCGAACCCTCGTCACCGAGGATATAACCGAGTGAAGGCACGTTCCATTCGATGTTCTCGCCGTTGTAGTAACAGCTGCCGCTACCTGTTCCGAGGATGCACGCCACACCGGCGTTGTGCCCCAGCAGACCACGAGCCGCACCGACCATGTCGGACTCGACCTGTATCTGCGCTTTCTTAAACACCATCTCCAGCGCTTTCTGCACAAACACTTTCTTCTCCGGCGTACAACCGGCTCCGTAGAAGAACACGTGCGTCAGCGTGCCGGCCCAGAGAAGCGGCGCGATCTGCGGCAATAACTGGTTGCAGATGCTGTTGCGCATCGCATCACAGGTTTGAAACATAGGATTAATACCGTCTGTACGGAAATCCGAACATTGACCACTCGCTGTGACCAGACACCAATGCACTTTTGTGCTTCCACTATCGGCGATTAATATCATATTAATGAACAATTAATAATGAATAATGAATATTTTCGCTGCAAAATTACAAAAATATTTTGGTATATGCAAATTTTTTTGTATCTTTGCGCCAAATTTGAATTTTTAATCTGTTAATACTATGAATTCTTTCAGTCAACAAGACCTTGAGCAATTGGCAGCTCGGGGCATCTCTGTAGAGAAAGCGGAGGCGCAGTTGGAGTGTTTCCGTAATGGTTTTCCTGAGTTGGATATCGTAGCACCGGCTTCAACAAAGAAGGGCATTCTGGCACCGAAGCGTGCCGAGCAGGACGCGTATATCGCAGCGTGGGAGCAGTACCTCAAAGAGGGACATAAGATCCTCAAGTTCGTGCCGGCATCGGGTGCGGCGAGTCGTATGTTCAAGAACCTGTTCCAGTACCTGGAGGATGGCATTGAGACGCCGTTCATTCAGGATTTCCTGGCACACAAGGATCAGTTCGCTTTCGGTCCGCAACTTGCCGGTAAGGAAGGTCAGGAAGCTGTTCGCTACCTGTTGTACGACATGCATTACGGAGACCTGCCGAAGGGCTTGTTGCTGTTCCATAAATACCGCGACGGCGCGCGTACGCCTGCGTTGGAGCACTTGGTAGAGGGTGCGCAGTATTGTAAAGGTGAGGGTGATAAACCGACTGTTTATCTGCATTTCACCGTCAGCCATGACCACCTGCCACTGTTCCGTCAGCACATCGCGGATAACCTCAAGAAGTTCGAAGACAAGTACGATGTGAAGTACGACGTGACGTTCTCGGAGCAGTTGCCGAGCACGGATACGATTGCGGCTAACCCCGACGGCACGCCATTCCGCACCAAGGACGGTAAGCTCCTCTTCCGCCCGGGTGGACACGGTGCGTTGATCGAGAACCTGAATCAGCAGGACGCCGATATCGTTTTCATCAAGAACATCGACAACGTCGTGCCTGATCGTCTGAAAAAAGATACGATTCGTTACAAACAGATTCTCGCCGGTGTACTCGTGACCGAGCAGAAACGCGTGTTCGAGGCGCTGAAGGATCCGAACCTGAGTGACGAGGAGCGCGCTAAACTGAACCGTCCTATCCGTGTCTGCGGTGTGGTTAAGAACACCGGCGAACCCGGTGGTGGACCGTTCCTGGTACGTGAGGCAGACGGCTCGATCAGCTACCAGATTCTCGAATCGACCCAGATCAGCGATCCGGAACTGATGAAACAGAGTACCCACTTCAACCCGGTGGACCTCGTTTGCGCCATCCGTGACTACGAAGGCAAGCCGTTTGACCTGCCCAAGTACGTGGACCCGCAGACGGGCTTCATCTCCAACAAGTCGAAAGACGGTAAGGAGTTGCTGGCGCTCGAGTTACCGGGTCTGTGGAACGGTGCGATGAGCCGCTGGAACACCATCTTCGTCGAAGTGCCGATATCGACCTTCAACCCCGTGAAGACGGTCAACGATTTGCTCAGAGAGCAACACCAGTAAGATTGACGAATGGACGATTGACGAGGTACGAATGATTGTTATACTGTATTAAATTGTACAATTGACAAAATCGTCAATAAATCGTACATCGGAAAAGTGTTCATTTGTAAATCGTCAATAAAAAAAAGAGCCGCATGGCTCTTTTTTTTAGTCAAAGCACCACTTGACTCCCACGCAGGGGTTGCACATGAACCCTGTGCCGGGAACGCCTCCGGTGAAGTTATAACTGAACTCGATCTCCGTGCCGATGTTGAGGTTCGGACACTTGAACCAGCGTCCGACGTTGTACCACAGTTGCGGTTCGGAGATTAGCACGAATGACTGTCCGCCGGCAAAACGCTGTCCCCATATATCGAGAAAACCGGAGAAACGCAGACCGGGTAGGGTGCAGAAATCGTCACAGCCCCACACGAACGTGAACTGCAGCGGCACTTGGTTAGCGGTTTTGTTATAGTCATCGACGATGTATTTGTACAACAACTCCAGGTTGAAGATGTTCTTGTAGTCGGCCGTGTGCAGACAGTAGTTGAGTCCGACGAGTGCGGCGTGGTTGATGCCGTAGCCGCGGATGTTGCCCACCGCATCCTTGTACACACCCAGACCGCCGTTGTACTCGACCTGTACGCTCAGGTCCTTGACGGGCGTGTTGCCCCAGAAATTGAGACAGCGCGCAATCTCCGTGTACGCCATGAACGGGGTGTTGTTCGGGTCGTTCGGGTGAATGGCGTAGTCGAGGTCGACGAACGCAAAGGTGTTGCCCCAGGGATCGGGGTAGAACAACTCGAGGGTCGTTGTCACACGGGGCGAACGCTGATTCGCGCACGCCGTTCCCATACTACCGAAATCGTAGTACAACTGCAGGTTCGTGCCTGCTTGGCAAGGTGAAAGGTGAAAAATGAAAAATGAAAGGAGTAGAGCAGTTTCCCGCCCTAACTTCCTTCCATATTTCATCCATTGTTTTTTCAATTTTCAATTCTCAATTTTCAATTCTCACTCTCTTCCTCTTCCGGTTCGTTCACCAGGATGTTCTTCACCTCCCAGGTCGGGCAGGTCTGACCGGCTTCGGTCTTGTAGCGGAAGCCGATGTAGATGGTCTGGTTGTTCCATGCGCTGAGGTCCATACGACCGGAGTTGTAGTACGTCCAGCTGTTGGCATCGGGCACACCGGTGGTGCCGTTCCATTCGTTCCAAGGCAGTTGGGTCCAGGTAGCCGTACGGGCATCGTCCGTGAAGTCGGTCGAGACCCAAACGGTGATCTGCTGCTCACGGGTCTCATCGGTCGGACCGTAGTTGAGCGCGTGGTCGAAACTGAGGGCAGGAGCGGTGGCGTTCTTGAGCTTGATCTTCGGGGTCACGAACCATCCTTCACCGTAGTGCGGGCCGCCCGAATACGCGGAACCGCGCATGCCGTACAGGTTATCGAAACGCCAGATATACGAGATACCGTCCTCGAGATCGTAGTGGAACAGTTGGATCTTACCCAAGTTACCTTCACCGGCTACGGCCTGTTTGTAGTAGGTGGACAGGTTCGCCATCCATCCGCTGCCGAGCATGAACGACATGGTCTCTTCCACGATGCCGGTGGTAGCGTTCCATGCCGTGCCGTTATACGTGTATTCGGTAGCGACATAGAGTTTGGAGGTCTTGTCGTAGTTCATGAGCACCACTACCTGATCCGCTACAGCGTAGGGGTAGGTGTTGGTGAGCCATTTCTCGGCCTGACCGTTGGCCGATGCCGGCAGGATATGTACATCCACTTCGCTCGAAGCGTACACTTCCCAAATGAAACCGTTCTTGTAGATATAGAGCACTTCCTTGGTTGTCACCGGACCGCCTACTTCCTCTGCGAAGTTATACTTCGCACCGCACAGGTAGTCATCTTCCACCATCGGCAGAAAATCTGTCACCATGTACTCGTTGGCAGGGGTGAGGTAATTGGTCTCGTCGCCGTAGATAGCCTTGTAGTCCTTGGACTTCATCTCGTACTGAATCGTCTTGTTGTACAGATCCAGATAAGCCGGTTGACCCTCGTAGGTCAGGTAGGTGATGTTACACATCGACCCCGGGTCAAACTGCGGGTACTTGTTGTAGATGAATGCCGGCACGTACATATCGGCCGAAGCCAAGTCGTTGAAATAGCGCTTCTCACCGACGGCAGCCAACGAGGTGGAGTAGATCGTCGTCTCGTTGATCGAGTCCTGATCAGCCGCATATTTCTTGTTCGTCTTGTTGTCCGCAATCGTCTTGTAGTCATCGGAGGTCAGCGTGTAGTCGATGGTCTTGACTACCGTGATCTGCGGATCACCGTTGTCCATGTATTTCTCATCGAAATAGTTCTCACAGGATGTACAAAGTGACAATGTACCAAGTACAAAGGCTGCGCCTAAAATATATGTCTTTTTCATAATGCTAAAATTCTTCATTTTTAATTTTTAATTCTTAATTCTTAAAACTGAAGTTTTAAGCGAATGTTCCACTGACGTCCTTTGTTGTAGAAGAAATAGATATTATCCTTCGTGTTCTCGGAGACGGTCTGTGTGGCCGTGTTGGCGGACCAAGCTTTCTCGATGTAGTACTGGTTGAGTACGTTGGTCACGTTTCCGCCGATGGTAGCGCGGAGCGGACCCATGTCGAACGAGTAGCTGGCGCGCAGATCCAACGAACCGCCGATCGGGCAGCGGTATGGCTCCACGATGTTCATCTCCTTACCCAGGTTCAGGTTGCTACCCGAGAACGAGTAGTAACTGTAGTTACGGTCGTACAAGGTGTACTCACCGCCGATGCGGAAGCCCTTGAACGGCTTGAACAGGATACCGAAGTTAGCGGTCGTCTGAGCCTGGCCTCCGACGTGAATACCCTTCATGTTAATCTTCGCCCACGCATGGTCATCGGCACCGATCGTGGTGCGTTTGCCGTCAGCGGTCATGGCGAAGCCGTGTTCGTCGTACGCACGACCGATCACGCTGTCGCTGTCCCATTTCCAGTCACCGATGGAGAACATCGCGCTCAACTCGAGCCATTTGGTCGGACGGGCCTTCGCCTCGAACTCGATACCCATGTGACGGGCATTGACACCGGTCATGTTCATGTAGAACTGCGTCTGGTCCGGGTCGGAGAGGTTACCGTACTTGGTCATGGTCTTATCCATCCACTCGGTGAAGTATCCGTTGACGTGGATAGAAGCGTATTGGTTCTCAAATCCGTAGCCGACCTCTACGCTGGCGATCTTCTCGTTCTTCGCCTCGTTGTTGATGGCGTTGGACGTGCTGACCGACATGTAGATAGCCTGGTATTTCGGGGCGCGGCTGATGAAACCGGCGTTGAGGAACACGTTGTGGTACTTGGCGAACTTATAGTTGATACCTCCCTTGATGGTTCCACCTACGCGTACGACCGAGTCACGTGCGGTGACGTTGTTGTAGTAGTAGCGGTCGGTACGCCAGTTGTGGTTGAGGCTGACCGAAGCGTTGATGAACGCGGAGAGGTTGTTCTTGCTGTACTCAAGGCTACCGAACACACCTTCCTGCACGATCGTACCGGTGTAGTCACGGTAAGCGATGTCGCCTACACCCAGTTTCTCGTTCACCCATTCGGGGTTGAGACGGTTCGGGTTGTTCTCCGGCAGCACGCTCGAACGGGTTGCGTCGATGTAGTAACTGCCGCCGAACAGGTCGCTGATGACCGCTTGGTGAATACCCTGATACCAACGTATATCCACACCGGCTGTCAACTCGAGGCAGTCGAGGAACTTCTTATCGTAGGTCGAGACGAGTCCTACCCAGTTGTGGTAGTTACGGTTCTCGCAGATCACCAACTCAGAGCCGTACTCCGAAGCGGCGTTGATCTCCTGCACCATGGCGTAGTCGAACATTCCGGTCACCGGGTCACGGAAGGTCGTCGTCACCTCACCGTTGTACGCACCGCGGGTCAGGTCACTGTAGCTGTATTTGGAGTTCAGACCGTTCTCGGCCGTACGACCGAAACCACGTCCGATGGAAACGTAAGCGGTGGTGGACAGCGAACTGTTGTCGTCGATCTGCCAGATATGGTTGAGGCTGATCTGCGGTTTGTGGTACTGGTTGTAGTTGGTACCAGCCTGCTTGCCGTCCTTGCCGATACCATAGGACGGGTTGTACTGACGACGGTCCATTCCGCTCGGCATGTACTGCGCTACGCGGTTCCACTCGGCGAGTGTCAGCGCGCCCGAACTACCGCTCGGACGGGTCCAGTGCCACTGCGGAGCACCGAAACCGGTGAGGCTCAACTGATGGTTCTCATTGATACGCTTCGATATATTAGCGAAGTAGCTGTATCCTTGGAATCCCGTCCCCTGGATATAACCATTACCCCAGGTGCGGCTACCCATGACCGTGATTGCCCAGCCGTTCTTCATCAGACCGGTTGAAACGGAGAACAGCACTTTGTTGTATCCGTCATTTCCCATGGCGTAACTGAGTGTTCCGCCTTTCTTGGCATCGATACCGCGGGTGACGATGTTGATCGTACCACCAACGGACGGAGCCGACAGCTTGGAGGCACCCATTCCGCGCTGGGTCTGCATGATGCTGGTCACGTCGCTCAGACCCTGCCAGTTGGACCAATAGACCGTACCGCCTTCCATATCGTTCATCGGCACACCGTTGATCATGGTCGCTACGTTGGTGTTGTCGAAACCACGCATCCAGATCTCCGAGTCACCCCAACCGCCACCTTGGCCGTTAGCGTGTACACCCGGGGTGTTCTTCAGCACTTCCGGGAACTCGAGTCCGGCTACACGCTCCTCGATCTCAATCGCCGAGATCTGGCTGACGGCTACCGGTGTTTGTTGCGTACGAGCCATCTGACCCGTGATCGTCACATCTTCCAGCGTGACCGCTTCCGGCTCCAGACGGAGCACGCCAAGGTTACCTTTCTTGGCATTGATCTCAAGGGCTTGGTAGCCGACATACGAGAGATGCAGTTTAGCACCTTCCTGCACGGTGAGGGTGAAGTTACCGTCCAAGTCGGTGACGTTACCATTGGTGGTGCCCGCTTCGAGAACCGACACACCGATCAAGGGTTCGCCGGTCACAGCGTCTTGCACATTACCTGTCACTTTCTGTGCCTCGGCGAACAGACTAAACGCCATTGTGAGACACGTCATTAAAGCAATGATCTTTCTCATAAAAGAGGGATTAATGATTGTTTGTTATTTGTATATTGAGTTGAGCAATTGTGCCAAGCGGATACCCGCTATGTACAACTGTTTTTCCATAGGCGCATGCCACGCGTATATATAATGGTAGGTGTTCCCGTCCCAAGTCTCCTGATAGCGGTAGATGGCATCGGTCACGTGGTAAGTCTCGACCAGCAACTCCGCGTCGCTTTTCTGCTCGATCTCCGGCTTGAGATGTTTGTACAGGTCCTGAATCATCTGCGCGTACTCGGTGTAACTGTAGCCCTGGCTCTCAATGAGCTTTGAGTCCCACACCGAGTGCAGGTTGGTGTCGCGTCCGAACCATTTCATCTTCACTTTGTTGGCCCCTTTGTCATCCATATGCGCTACATGCACCGGACAATACCGGTCGCCCGAGAGGTGAATGAAGAAACGGAGGGTGTGCACATTCGCCTTTCGCCTTTCGCCTCTCACCTCTGTTTCGAGGCTGTCCAGTGCTCGAAAGAGACTCCCTCCTTCGGTGGGGTAGTGTATCATCGCGTCGGCTACGAGGCTGTCGCTCATGCCGGCATCAAAATCCTGAAAATGCCATCCGTCCTTGATGCTCTGCGGATAGATGGTGTCACTCTTGATCTCGTCCGGCCAGTTGGCCCAGTAGATCATGCCCCGCTCGCCGAGGATCTTATCGATCTGTTTGCGGGCTTTGGAAGTCAGGTTGTCATACGCTATCTTAGCGATGATCCGGTGTCCTTCCTGCCCCCATCCAAACGCCGGAAGACAGTACATGACCATGCATGCACTGACCGTTACAAAGAGAAAAAAGCGCTTCATAAGATGATTGTTACAAAATCGGGTGCAAAGTTACAAAAAATTTTCCTAATTTGCAAGATTTTAATGATTTTTTTATGGATTTTTTTACCAATCTTCGTGCAAGCAGTTACATGCGCGTCCGACACCGCGGTGTGCATCGTACGGTGAGATGGCGTACGAGATCTTGATCCCGAAATCCAACAGTTTGGCGTTCGACACTAACTTACGCTCTTGCCGGTTCGCTTCCATGACGGGTGTCAGCAGCCGTTGCAGCGGGAACCCGTCCCGTGTGTCGGATAGCATGATCAGACTCTCGGCGTTGCTCTGACTCGGTTTGTAGGGCGTGAAGCAGTAGTCGAAATAAGCACCCACCAGCAGGTACGAACGGTACTTGGTCGCCCAGGTGTTGAGCGGAATGGCGTAACTGAGCTCCATCGACAGCCACCACTGCACCTTCGGCATCGTCAGTTGCCCTGTGTTGCGCATGCTAAAATCCCGCGAAGCGGCCAACGGATAGGACTCATACACGCGGTTGTCGTAGTCCGGGTAGTACACGGACAGAGCGGCCTGATCAACCGTCTGTTTCCAGGAGTTAGCAAGCGGGAAAGTTGCTTTCGCACCCACCAGGAAAAGGACGTTCTTTTTCGAGAAAGCCACCTGCAGCGGGACGCCTAAGGACCAGATCGAGTAGGTCTCGTTCAATAGACCGATGCTGTAATCGATCTCCATTAGTTGGTTCTCGACGTCTATGGTAGAGTAGGAGTCTTCGTAGTCTGTTTTGCCGAACCCGGCATGGTGGTTGTCCGCCATCACACCGGTACGGAATCCGATGACGCGGGGCGATAGATAGGTGTAACACAGCTGTGCACCGGCATGGTAGCCCAACTGCTTGTTCACATAGATCGTTTGCGTGCTCCATCCCGCTGCTCCTCCATGCAACCCGAACTCAAACAGATGCTCAGCATACGCTCCCATCGGCAGCAACAGCAAGCACAGAAAACCTATACTCCGTCTCATAATACTATTTTTTTCTCTGTCCATGTTTTATCTCCTTGCCTATACACGATGAGGTATAAGCCCCGTCTCATTGGTTCCTCGTTCACTAACATTCCGCTCCAGTTATAGATCCGTTTGGTGACCGGAAGAGGTGCTTGCGGCTCACCGATCTCGAGGATGGTGGACCAGATGTATTGGTCATCATTGTCCACGGCTTGGTCTAACTGAATCTGCAGTTGGAACACGCCGCACAGTTCGTTCTGTTCGGAGTAGTCATCGCCGGTCGCGCCGGGTATCGGCTCGCCGTTCTTGTACCATTGGAAGGCAAGGAATTGCCGGTCGGGGAAGAAACGGCGCAGTGCAGGGTAGTCCAGCAGTAATTGCCAGTTGTACTTGTTGACGATGATCGGGTAGAGGCGTTCGCAGTGGAAGGTGTCCAAGGTTAACGTAATGACCTCTCCTGTGCAGTTCTCCCATCGGTGATGCCGGTATTCCAGTTGTTGGATGCCCGTCTGCTCATAGAGCAGCATTGTGTCCCGGAAGAACCAGAGGAACGGCATGAGCGTGTCGCAGACGGCCGAATCGATGGTCGTGTACTGAATGTCCGGACAGCAGATTTTCGTCCGCAGCGTCTTGTGCACATACAAACTGTCATCGTCGTCGATGTCCGTCAGCGTATCCACCACAGAGCCAGTCGTGGACCATATGTGTTCGCGCCAAGCGAGGCTGTATGCCAGCAAGGTGTCGCAAGCTAAGGTGTCCCAATATTGCTCCACGGCGGTGTTGCAGTACTGCGTTTCCAGGTGGAACGGTTCACTGATCGAACGGCACTTGCTGTAAGCCATCCACCCTGTCTCGGAAACCGCCACTTTATACCAACCTTCATGATACTTGTGTACGGTGTCAATGGTGTAAACCAATTCGGAGGCTCCGTCTATCTCGGTGTACGCGCCGTCTTGGGTGGCGGAGTAGTACCACTGGTATTCGGGATTTCGGAGGATGTCGTAGTTCTCGTATTCGGCTTGCAAGGAATAGGGCTGTTTGCGGCATGCCGGATTATCTATATTGCTAATGATGATCGGCTCCAGGCAGAGGCGTGTCTCTACATCTGACAGATACAACGGCGTGCCGGAAGCGCCGCTCTCGTTGTTCCGGATAGTCCAGCGGATGTTACTGATGCCGACCGGCACGGTGAAAGTCGTGCCGACTTGTAACGAATCGGCAGGGATGTCTCCGGTGTCGTACGCTGCCAACTCTTGGTCGGTGTCCATGTCGGTAAAACGCAGCAGCAAGCGGTTCTCCGGGTGGTTGGGTTGAAGGTTGACGATGAACGATAAGTCCATGTGTTCGCACAAATCCGTTAGGTCCGCGCTGTAGGTGCTCTCGCTGCCGTCCTGCGCTTCGTCGTGAATCAAGATGCCTTCCGGACAGAGAATAGGCGGGCAGTCCTCGATGACGAAGAACTTGAACGGTTCGCTGACCGAGCGGCAGAGTTCGTTCTCCACATTGCCGGTACCGGAGACAGCCACTTTGTACCAACCTGTATGACGCGGTTTGGCTTTCAGTTTCAGTTCGCTTTCGGTGCCTTCGGTCAGCGGTGTCCACGTGAGGCTGTCGGCGGAGAAATACCATTGGTACTCCAGCGGTTCAGTGAACGAACCATCGTTCTCAAACAGTGCACGGAAGATGTTCTTGGTGTCCACACAAACGGTGTCGGGTGCCTCAATGGTGACAGGGGGTACGCAGAGACGCACCTCAAAACTATCGGCGTTGGCGTTATATCCATTCGAGGTCGCGAAGGTGATCTCGTCAATTCCATCAGGAATGGTGTAGGTGATGCCCACTTTATGGAATCCGATCGGCGTGTCGACATCTTCTTCATAATGAGCTAGTTCTGTAAAATCTGTAAAAGATGTGCCATGACTGAGAGATAATAGAACCGGATACTTTGTGACCACAGAGAACGAGATGGTTGAACCGGGGCAGAAACCGCTGACGGTTCTACTAAACCGTGCCCACCCACCGGTGGAGGGAATAAAATAGACAAGTTGTCCGTCCTCACATAAGTCATAGGGCAGTACTTCCATCCACTGCGGCTCGCTTACGGCACTGTGCGTGCCGCCCCGGTCGCCTGCATCGAACACTGCCAATTTGTACCAACCGTTGTAGGTCGGGTCGTAGGCGGTCATCGTCCATTCCGGAGTGATAGCACCTTGGATGGGGTACCAGTCGATGCTATCTTTGGAAAAATACCATTGGTACTCTTTCGGTTCTATGAACTCACAGTTGTTGTCGTACGTTCCCGAGAGCGTAACTTGACTGCCGGCAGGGACACTGTCCGGAACCTCAATGAGGACCGGGGGGTGGGTACAAGCGGGTAGGGAGATGTTGAACGCTGAGGCCTCGGATGTCTTGCCGATGCGCAGGATATAGGCACTGAACCCGGCTCCGCTCTCTGCGATCATCTTGCTGGCTGTGTAGGCGGAGATACCGATCTCATAGGTTACAAATCCGTCTTTCTCCATACGAGATATAGCGCCTCCGTCGTCCTGTTGGAATGAGGATAGCGGAATATTGTTATATTTCACATTCGCTTCATCTTGCAGCCGCGTTGTGACGAGCAGCGAGAATCTCCACGGCGAGTTATTCTCCACCTGCTCCAACATCCACCGTGTATCCTTGGCCATGTTATCAACCGGCGTGATCTGCACCATGGACGGGTCTCCTACGTTGTTATTGATATCAGCACCCGTGATATATAGATGGCAGCAAGTGGGTTGCGAGGTCTCGATATGATGAATCTGTAACTCCTGTAAGGGGGTGTGTAATGTGCGCTCGTATGTCTCTCCGGCATTCAGGGTAGTCACCAGCGTTTTGCCGCCGAAATCACCGTATAGATATACATCGGTATTATCATACAAAGCTGTTATTCGATAGATGTTATCCACCAATCGGGTACTTAACGGCACGATGAACTCTTTGCCCCAAGTATCGGTCGGCAGGGCCTGTTCCCAGACGAAGTCTGACTCTTCGGCAGTAGCAGGGATACGCGTGAGGGTGTTGCCCTGAAACACCGCCACCACCTTGTCCGACTCAACCAGCGTGCCGGAGACATCGTTGGTGTAGTCGTCCGGCTGAAAGAGTAGCACCTCGTTCTCCTGCAGGTACAAACCCGACGGGCGACCGGCGGGAATAATGGCGTTGTTACGGCTGACGCAGCGGAGTGGCACCTTTGGTGTAATGACCACGTTCGTGTAGTTCTCAGTCCCGACGACGGTGAACTGCGAATTACCTTGTACGCCTTGCACCATGTATTTTGTTCCCAGCAGGTGTTTGGGCAGGATCATCGTCTCGGCTCCGGAAGTGCCACTATGCACCCACACATGCAGGTAACAGGCTGCGGTAGAGTGAAAATGTACGCCTTGGAGCACGGCATCATTGACATTTCGCAGGCTGCCTGCCAAATTATTATACGTATCAAAGTGAAAGATCTTATCTCCGGTCGAGGACGGCACAGAGAGTGTCAGATCCCCGGCTTCTATCGCACAGACAGTAAAACCGCAGTACTTGTTCGTTTGTATAACAGCATTCCCGTTTTCGTTCCAGTGGTCGAAGAGTGTGAAGTAGAAATCATATCCGGCGGCAGGGGTCGGCGGGTTCGTTTGCGCTACCATCGGCAGCGTAAGCAAAACGCTAAGAACTATGTAACACAAGCGCTTCATTCGACCCCCCTGCAATTTTGCCCGCAAAATTACAAAAATTATTTTACATATGCAAATTTTCAGTTGGGAAAATAGTTGGGAAATTTATTCGTGCCTGTTTTTGCCTCGATTTTGGGTAGAAAGTCGTAAAAAATGCCTTTTTATTTGCGTATGTCAAAAAAAAGCACTAATTTTGCAGCCGCAAAATCAGCGATATGGAAAAAATCAGTAAGGCACAGATAAAACTGGTGCGCAGTCTGCAGCAGAAAAAGTTCCGCGATGAACTCGGCTTGTTCGTGGCGGAAGGGGAGAAATGTGTATCCGAACTCACCAAGGCTTTCGAGATACAATTAAAAATTAAAAATTACGAATTAATATCTCGTGAAGCGGACGATGATGTTCTATCTGCCACACCGACCGAGATCGAGCAGATGAGCGGACTGCGGACACCACAGGGAGTGGTGGGTGTTTTTAAAAAACGCCCGATTGGAGATTGGAAATTGGAGATTGGAGATTTAATCCTTGCCCTCGACGGTATTCAGGACCCGGGAAACATGGGGACGATCATTCGGACCTGCGATTGGTTCGGGGTGCACGATATCGTGTGCTCACGAGACACCGCCGACTGCTACAACCCCAAGGTGGTCCAAGCCACGATGGGAGCATTAGCGCGCGTACGTGTTCATTATGTGGATTTGCCGGAGTGGCTATCAGCTATCAGCCGTCAGAATTCAGAAGTCAGAATTTTTGGCACGCTGCTTGAGGGCAAGGATATGTATGAGGTATTAAAGGCTAATGGAGAAGGGTTAAAGGCGAATGGTATTATCATCATGGGCAATGAAGGAAACGGGATCTCGCAAGAAGTAAGGAAACTCATCACACACCCGATACGCATCCCTTCCTATCCAAAAAACGGTGCTTCCGAGCACTCCGGAAAAAACGAAGAGGCTCCCGAAGTTATCGAAAGTCTCAACGTTTCTATCGCAACCGCCATCGTATTAGCAGAGTTTAGAAAAACAGCCGACTAATGATAGCCGGCTGTTTCTTTTAGTAAGCACTCATCTGCTCTTTCACCGTGTTATTGATGAAATCAGCGAACTCCTGAATGGTCATCTGACCCTTCTCCTCTGCGCCTTGCTGGCGGACGGATACCAGTCCTTGTTCGGCCTCTTTCTCACCGACGATCAGCATGTACGGGATACGCTTGAGCTCGTTGTCACGGATCTTACGACCCAGTTTCTCGTTGCGGTCATCTACGATGACACGTACGTCTTGTTGCTCCAGTATCTCTTTCACTTTCCAAGCATAGTCATTGCTCTTCTCGGAGATGGGCAGTACGACTGCCTGATCCGGCGTGAGCCACAACGGGAACTTACCGGCCGTGTGCTCAATGAGCACGGCTACGAAGCGCTCCATCGAACCGAACGGTGCACGGTGAATCATGACCGGACGGTGTTTCTGGTTGTCCTCACCCGTGTACTCGAGTTCGAAACGCTCCGGCAGGTTGTAGTCCACCTGGATCGTACCCAACTGCCAACGACGACCGAGTGCATCCTTCACCATGAAGTCGAGTTTCGGACCGTAGAATGCTGCCTCACCCGTCTCTTCACGTGCCGGCAAATTCATTTCCTTACAAGCCTCACGGATGGCGTTCTCTGCGTGCTCCCAGATCTCGTCTGAACCGACGTATTTCTCGTGGTTGTTCGGGTCACGAAGCGAGATTTGCGCTTCGTAGTTCTCGAAATTGAGGGCTTTGAAGATGATATTGATGATCTCCATGACGCGGATGAACTCCTGCTTCACCTGGTCCGGACGGCAGAAGATATGCGCATCGTCCTGCGTGAACGAACGCACACGCGTCAGACCGTGCAACTCACCCGACTGCTCGTAGCGGTACACAGTACCGAACTCTGCGCAGCGGAACGGCAGATCTTTGTACGAACGCGGGCTGTTTTTGTAGATCGCACAGTGGTGGGGGCAGTTCATCGGTTTGAGCAGATAGACTTCGCCTTCCTCCGGCGTAGTGATCGGTTGGAACGAATCCTTGCCGTAGTGATCCCAGTGGCCGGAAGTCATATACAGCTGCTTGCTTCCGATATGCGGCGTGATGACTTGCTGGTAACCGTAGCGTTTCTGGATCTTCTTGAGGAAATCCTCCAGACGCAGACGCAGCGCTGTTCCCTTCGGCAGCCAGATCGGCAGACCCTTTCCGACCATATCGGAAAACATGAACAGCTCGAGCTCCTTACCGATCTTACGGTGATCCCGTTTCTTGGCTTCCTCGAGCAGTGCCAGATACTCATCCAACATCGCTTTCTTGGGGAACGAGATACCGTAGATACGGGTCATCATCGGACGTTTCTCGTCGCCGCGCCAATAGGCAGCAGAGCAGCTGAGCACTTTGACAGCCTTGATCGGCTCGGTGCTGAGCAAGTGCGGACCACGGCACAGGTCGGTGAACGCACCCTGTGTGTAGGTGGAGATATGTCCGTCTTCCAGTTCGGAGATCAATTCACATTTATAACTCTGACCCTTGTCGCCAAACGCCTTGAGTGCGTCCGCCTTGCTGATCGAACGTTTCACGAGCGCCTCTTTCTTCGCCCGCAACTCCATCATCTTGTTCTCGATAGCTGCGAAGCAGGTGTCGTTGATCACTACACCCTCGGGTGGCATCACATCGTAGTAGAAACCGCTCTCGATAGCCGGTCCGATACCGAACTGGATACCCGGATACAACTCCTGCAGCGCTTCCGCCATGAGGTGCGAACTGGTGTGCCAGAAAGCGTGCTTTGCTTCCTCATCCTCCCACTTGTGCAACTTAATGGCTGCATCAGCCTCGATGGGGTGATTCAACTCGACAATTTGGTCATTGACTGATGCGCAAAGAATGTCTTGCGCGAGACGACTGCTGATAGACTCAGCGATCTGTAACGGCGTCACGCCGTTCTCATACTCACGGACTGAACCGTCCGGAAAAGAAATTTTAATCATATTAAAATAAACCTACAAATGTTTACGGCATGGGGCTCACAAACGCCCCTTTGCACAAAATTCGCTGCAAAATTACAATTTTTCTTGCACATATGCAAATTTTTTTGTAATTTTGCAGGCTATTTTATGCGAAATAGGGTAAGAACATATGTTTTTTTGTGGCTGCTGGCGGTTCTGCTGGCTGCTTGCAACACGACCAAGTTCGTGCCGCAGGATCAGTATTTGCTCAACAAAGCGCGTGTGACCTGTACCGATGATAAGAACGTCTCTACGGGTGACCTGCGCGGGTACCTGCGCCAAAAACAGAACACCGAAATCTTCGGTTTCTGGAAGCTGCAACTGCATGTGTACAACACCGCTCTGCTGGACACCACGACCAAGGCCAAGAAGCGAATGGCGCGAAATGCGTTCAAGATGGGTGAGGCGCCGGTCATCTACGACGAGAACCTGACCCGCATCAGTATGCAGCAGGTACGCCAGCAGATGTATAACATGGGCTATTTCCATGCGGAGGTCGATACGGTGAAGGTCGTCAAGGACCGTAAGGTGGACCTGACCTATGTCGTCACGGCGCATCAACCGTATAAGATACGTAACTACGAAGTGGATATCCCGATACCCGAAGTGGCGAAGATCGCGTACGACTCGCGTTGTAAGGTGCACAAGGGAGATCAGTTCTCCACCGCTGTGCTGGACGAAGAGCGGGAGCGTATAACGACCATCATGCGCAACCGGGGTTATTACTACTTCGAGAAAGCCGTGCTCGAGTTCACCGCTGACAGTGCGCTTAACTCGCACGAGGTGGACCTGCGTATTCATCTGGCACCGTTCGTGCTGCAGGACTCGACGATCATGGAGCGTCTGCAGAAACGGTATTGGGTGCGCACCGTGCATTACCAGATCGACTACGACCCGAGCCGTCTGCCCGATTCGGTGACGCTGCTGTGCGACTCCGATAAGTTCGGCAATGAGTACAGTTGGATCGGTCGTCGGTTCTTACGTAAGAACGCGCTGCGCTCCGTGAGCCGTCTGCACTGCAACGAGCGCTACGCGGAGTGGCGTGTCGAACGTACGTACGCGCACATGAACAGCTTGGCGGCTATCCGCTATGTGGACATATCGTTCTCCCCGGTGGCAGACACGCTGCTGGACTGCTACGTCACCATCTCGCGCGGACGACTCAACTCGGTCGGCGTGGAGGTGGAGGGTACCTACAGCGCCGGAGACTGGGGAGTAGCGGCCGGACTGACGTACAGCAACCGCAACATCTTCCACGGAGCTGAAGTGCTGACTGTCGGCGGCCGGGCATCGTACGAATGGCGTGCCAACGGCGGTCGGGCGATCGAAGCCAAAGCCGAGGCGGGCCTGCTGTTCGCCTCCAACGTGCAACTCAACGTGTCGTACAATTACCAGCAACGTCCCGAAGAGTACTCGCGCACAATCGCCAATGCCGGTCTGACCTATTACCTGCCCAGACGACCGGGTACTCAATGGAGCCATCAGTTCAACCTGATCGATATCAATTACTTGTACGTGCCGTGGATGTCCGAGCAGTTCGCCAAGCAGTTCTTCGGCAAGTCGTCCGTGCTGCGCGCCAGCTACGAAGATCAGTTCATCGTCGATTGGAGTTATACGGCCAGTTACACCAGTTTCAGTCAACGTACACCGTATAAACCCTATATCCAGTTCAGCGTACGTGCCGAGACGGCGGGAAACGTGTTGTACGGAATCGCCAAGCTGGCGAACCTGGAGCAGATGCCGGACGGCTCGCACCAGATATGGCATATCCCGTTTGCGCAGTACGTGAAAGGGGACCTCAACTTCACGTATCACGGTATCATCAACCCCCAGCACCGTCTGGTCACTCACCTGAGTCTGGGCGTGGCAGTGCCGTACCTCAACGCGAGTGCCGTGCCGTTCATCAAACGCTATTTCTCCGGCGGTTCCAACTCCGTGCGCGGATGGCAGGCCCGTACACTCGGACCGGGTACCTTCCGCGGAGACGGATCCAAACTGGTGTATGACCTGCAGGTGGGAGATATCAAACTGGACATGAACCTCGAGTACCGGTTCAAGGTGCTGAGTTTCCTTGAACTGGCCGCTTTCACCGATGCGGGAAACATATGGACCATCCGCGACTACGAAGTGCAGCCGGGCGGTGTGTTCCTGTGGGATCAGTTCTACAAACAGATCGCCTGGAGCTACGGAGTCGGTGTGCGCTTTGATTTGTCGCTGTTCATTTTCCGTATCGATTTTGGTGTCAAACTGCATGACCCGAGCCGTATATCCGAAGGCAAACAGTGGCGTACCGCTGCCAATGGCTTAGGATGGAAAGATGATATGACGTTCCACTTTGCCATCGGATACCCCTTCTGATTGACGATTGGACGATTGACGATGTACGATTTATGCTGAAAGCGCAAATGATACATGGGCTGATAGAAGCCGGGTGTGACGAGGCGGGCAGAGGTCCGCTGGCAGGCAGTGTGTTCGCTGCGGCTGTGATCCTGGATCCCGAGCGGGTAGGGGACATCCCTGAGTTCGCTTGGCTCAATGACTCCAAGCAGCTCACGGACAAACAGCGGTACACCTTACGCCCGGTCATCGAGCGCGAAGCGGTCAGTTGGGCGGTGGTTGAGGTGAGTGCGCAGGAGATCGACGAACGCAACATCCTGCAGTGTTCGATCCTGGGTATGCAGCGCGCGTTGGATCGCCTGACCGTTCGGCCGCAACACATCCTGGTGGACGGAAACAAATGGAAACCCTACGTGCCGGAAGGAGAACTGCTGGAGATACCGGCGCACACGGTGGTACACGGAGATGCGACGTATCTGTCGATTGCGGCAGCCAGCGTGCTGGCCAAGACCTATCGGGACGACTATATGTTGCGGCTGCACGACGAGTATCCCCAGTACGGCTGGGCGAACAACAAAGGGTACCCGACACCGGAGCACTATGCTGCGCTCAAGCAGTTCGGACCGACCCCTTACCACCGAATGACGTTCAACTTAAAGTTGAAAGATGAAGGATGAAAGATGAAGGATGAAAAATTAAAAATTACAAATTAAAAATTAAACAGACATATGAGTATTTTTAATCAACAAGCCAAGAACGCAGAAGGCCAGGCGCCCCGCAGACGGAATGTGGGTTGCTTAGGCGGCTGTCTGCTGTTCGTTGCGATCTATCTGATCACCAGCGCGGTCATTGGTCTGGTGATGAGTTCGATGATGGACACCTCCACCGTAGAACTGAAAGAGAACACCGTTTATCGTTTGCAACTCAAAGGCACGCTCATTGAGCAGGCGCAGGAAGAAAACCCCTTCGCGGACCTGATGAACACGATGCCGTACAGCGCTTACGCATCCGAGACCACGGTCGGTCTGGATGATATCCTGAGTAACATCCGTTTGGCGAAGAACGATGACCGCATCAGCGGTATTTGGCTGGACGGTGCCGAACTGTCAATGGCTCCCGCGAGTGCCAAAGCGATCCGGGATGCGCTGCTCGATTTCAAATCCAGCGGCAAATGGGTCATCGCCTCTGCCAAGAACTACGGCACGACCAATTACTACGTCGCTTCGGTGGCGGACCGTGTCTGTCTGGACCCGACGGGACAAGTGAACTGGAACGGTCTGACGGCGCAGAAGATGTATTTCACCCGACTGATGGAGAAGATCGGCGTGGAGATGCAGATCCTCAAAGTGGGCACGTTCAAGTCGGCGGTGGAACCCTACTTCCGTACGTCCATGTCCGAGGCGGACCGACTCCAGACCGAGCAATACCTCAACGGCATATGGGACGAGTACAAAGCGGCCGTCAGCGCTTCGCGTCACCTCTCCGAACAGCAATTGGATGCACTCGCAGACCGTTACATGGGCCTGCAGTCCGCTCAGGAGCAACTCAAAGCCGGCCTCGTGGATACGATTCTCTATACGCAGGATATGGATTCGCTGCTGCGCGTCTATACGGGCACGGAGAAATACAAGTTGCTGAGCACCAAGAAGATGGCACAGTTGGACCGTCCGAAATCCAAATCGAAAGACAAAGTGGCGGTACTGTACCTGGCCGGTGAGATTACCGACGAATCGGGAGACGGTATTGTCGGCAAGGACGTCGTAAAAACGATTGCGAAGATTCGCAAGGATGAGAACGTCAAGGCGCTCGTGCTGCGTGTTAACAGTCCCGGCGGTTCGGCCGATGCCAGCGAGCAGATCTGGCATGCTATTCAGAACGTGAAAGCGGAAGGTATCCCCGTCGTTGTTTCGATGGGTGACTACGCCGCTTCGGGAGGTTATTACATCTCCTGCGGTGCAGATTATATCTACGCCGAGCCGACGACACTGACCGGTTCGATCGGTATCTTCGGTGTTATCCCGAATGCTGCCGCCTTACGCGATAAGATCGGTCTGGACGTCGACGGTGTGACGACCAACAAACATTCGGACCTGGAGTCAAACATGATCTACAAAGGCATGAACGCCGAAGAGCAAGCTATGATGCAGGCCATGATCGAGCGCGGCTACGACCTGTTCACCGGTCGTTGTGCCGAAGGGCGTCATGTGCAGCAGGACTATATCAAATCCATTGGCGAAGGCCGTGTCTGGTTGGGAACGCAAGGTGTGAAGATCGGTATTGTGGATGAACTCGGAAACATCGACGACGCCATCGACAAAGCCGTTGAACTCGCCGGACTCAGTTCGTACAAACTGGTGTACTACCCCGACAAAGTGGACCCGTTCGAGGAGTTCCTTAAGATGCTGGACAACACGACCGAAGAGGAACGTCTCATCCTTAAGATCCGTCAGATGGCTACCCGTCCGCGTATCATGGCCCTCATGCCGGAAGTGGAGATTAAGTAAAGGCGAAAGGCGAATGGCGAATGCATTGTTCATACCGCTTAGTTGGGGCTACAAGTTAGGCGTAGCGATTCGACATATGCTGTTCAATCAGCATATCTTGCCGTCCTTCTCGGTGCCGGTACCCACGATCTGTGTGGGTAACCTGGCGGTGGGAGGCACGGGTAAGACCCCGATGACGGAGTACCTGGTGCAGTTGATGCTGGACAACGGCTATCACCCGGCTGTGCTCTCGCGGGGTTACAAGCGGGCTACGCGCGGGTTCCGTCTGGCCGATGCCCGTGCGACGGTCGAGACCATCGGAGACGAGGCCGTGCAGATGCACCGTAAGTTCCCCGACGTGCCGATCGCGGTCTGCGAAAACCGGGTACGCGGGGTGCGCCAACTCAAACGGCAGTTCGAGAACCTGGATGTGGTCATTCTCGATGATGCGTTGCAACACCGTGCTATCCGTTGCGGATTCACGATCCTGCTCACCCCCTACGACCACCTCTACATAGACGATCATATGTTGCCCTGGGGCACCTTGCGCGACCTGCCGTCCCGTGCCCTCAAAGCCGATGCGGTTGTGGTCACCAAGTGCCCGGAAAACATGCAACCGATCGATATGCGCGTAGTGGACAACCGCCTTCATCTGCCGACCTATCAGCAGCTCCATTTTGCCGGAATCTCGTATGCCCCGATGGAGCAGGAGGGAACGCCGCTCGTGCTCTGCGGAATAGCCCAACCGCAGTACCTCATGGACTACGTGCTCAAGCATTACCCGAATGCGGAACTGATGTCCTACCGCGATCATTATCAGTATACACCCAAGGATATAGATGCTATCTTTGCCCGGGCGCAAGGATTCGATTTTGTGCTGACGACCGAAAAAGACATGCAACGCTTGCGTACTACCTCGCTTGTTGCACGGCTGCAGCAACAGGGCAAACGGCTTATTGCCCTGCCTATTTGGCAGCAGTTCTATACGCCCAAAGAGACCTTCGACCGGCAAGTGTTGACTTACGTACGTGAAAACTGTCGCAGATGAAAAACTATATCTTCCAAATTCTTCGTCGCTTCGTGCCGCCGTACAAGGGGCAGATGGCATTGAACATGTTGTTCAATCTGCTCTCGACGATTCTGTCGCTGTTCTCGTTCGCGGCCATCATCCCGGTGCTGCGCATTCTGTTCGGTCTGACCGCTGCGGATGTGCAGTGGACTGACTTGGCGACCGTCAGCGGCTTGCAGGAGACGATTGCGGCGTTGCGCACCAACCTCTACTGTCTGCTCAACGAGCAGATCGCGTTGCACGGTGCGGGCTATGTGCTGCTTATGCTCGGTCTGTTCCTCATCGTCATGACCGGTCTCAAGTGCGGCACGGCGTGGCTGGCGAACTACTTCATGGTGCCGATTCGTACCGGCGTGCTGCGAGACCTGCGTCAGCAACTATACGATAAGATCCTGTCCCTGCCCATGGGTTACTTCACCGAGGCGCGGCGGGGAGATGTCATGTCCCGCATGACGAACGATGTGAACGAGGTCGAGTCCTCCATCATGTCCGCCTTGGATATCCTGTTCAAGGACCCGATCATGATCCTCGTGTACCTCATCACCCTCTTTGTCATCTCTTGGCAACTGACGCTCTTTGTGCTGCTGCTCATGCCGATTGCGATCTTCTTTATCGGCCGCATCGGGCGCAGCCTCAAGCGTGCTTCGACCAAAGGACAGGAACAGAACGCGGAGATCCTTTCGTCCATTGACGAGACACTGCTCGGCCTGCGAGTGGTCAAAGGGTTCAATGCACAACCCAAACTGCAGGCGCGTTTTGCGCAACTGATCAACGCCACCCGTACAACCTTCAACCGCATCAACCGCCGATACTACCTGGCGCACCCGCTGTCCGAGTTCCTCGGTACGGTGCTCATTGCCATCATCCTCTGGTTCGGTGGTCTGCTGATCTTAGGCGAGCACTCGACCATCGATGCATCGACGTTCATCTATTACCTCGTCATCTTCTACTCCATCATCAACCCCGCCAAGGACCTGAGCAAAGCGGCGTACGGTATCCGTCGCGGCTTGGCTTCGTTGGAGCGCATTGATGTGGTGCTGAACACGCAGTCGAACATCGTCGAACCCGCGCAACCCCAACCCGTGGTGTTTGAGAAAGAGATAAGTCTCAACCACGTCTCTTTTGCCTACCAGGCAGAACGTGAGGTGCTGAGCGATATTGATCTCACCATTCCGAAAGGCCAAACAATCGCACTTGTCGGACAATCGGGCAGCGGTAAGACGACCCTCACGGATCTGGTACCGCGTTTCTATGACCCGCAGCAGGGTGCTGTGACCATTGACGGCACGGATATCCGTTCGTTCTCTACGCATGACTTGCGCGAACTGATGGGCATCGTTTGTCAGGAACCGATCCTGTTCAACGACACGGTGTATAACAACATCACGTTCGGTGTTGATACGACGCTACCTGCGCCGAACGGCATGACCTGGGTCGAGGCGGTTGAACAGGCAGCACGGATTGCCAATGCGCATGCGTTCATTGCCGACATGCCGGACGGCTATCAGACCGTCATCGGGGACCGCGGCAGTCGTCTCTCGGGCGGTCAACGGCAGCGACTGTCGATTGCGCGCGCGATCCTCAAGAACCCGCCGATTCTTATTCTGGACGAGGCCACTTCGGCTCTCGACTCCGAGTCCGAGCAACTGGTGCAACAGGCGCTCGAGCAGTTGATGAAAGACCGCACAACCCTCGTTGTGGCACACCGCTTATCGACCATCAAGCATGCGGACCTCATCTGCGTGCTGCATGAAGGACGCATCGTCGAACGCGGTACACATGAGCAGTTATATCAACTCGGTGGCTATTATACCAAACTGGTTGACATGCAAAAATAATGGTTAAAGGTGAAAGGTTAAAGGTGAAAGGAAAGGTCTTATTAGGAATGTCCGGCGGCATTGATTCGACCGTCAGCGCGATGTTGCTCTTGGAGCAAGGCTACGAAGTGGTGGGCGTGACCTTCCGCACGTTCGATAGTATCAAGGAGTCCTGTCTCGCCAAAGAGAAAGGCTGCTGCTCCGTCGAGTCCATCATGGAGGCCAAGCATAATGCCGAGCGAATGGGCTTTGAGCATCATATCGTGGATTTTCGGGATACGTTCAAACGCTGCGTCATACAGAACTTCATTGACGAGTACATGTCCGGTCGGACACCGAACCCGTGCGTGTTATGCAACAGCCATATCAAATGGGGCGAACTGATGCGTGTGGCTGATGAGTTCGGATGTGACTATATTGCTACCGGCCATTATGCCCGTGTCGTGGAGCGCGACGGACATGTCTATCTGGGCACGGCGGCGGATACGAAAAAAGACCAGACTTATTTCCTGTGGATGCTGACTGAAGAGCAGTTACGTCGCACCATCTTCCCCTTGGGCGATTTGACCAAAGACCAGGTGCGCGAGATCGCTCGTCAGCACGGCTATGAGAAACTGGCCACCAAACGGGAGAGTCAGGAGATCTGCTTTGTGCCGAACGATGACTACCGTGCTTTCTTACGCGCGAACGTGCCTGGTTATAATGAACGCGTGCACGCGGGCGAGTACGTGGACGCGCAAGGCAACCTGCTCGGACACCACGAGGGATTCGTCAACTACACCATCGGACAGCGCAAAGGGCTCGGAATAGCCCTCGGACACCCTGCCTACATCACGCATATCGATGCGGCGACTAACCGCATCACCCTCGGTACCAACGACGATATGTACGCGACGGAACTGACCTATAGACCGATGGGTCGTCCTTTAGCGACAGCGTCCTATAGCGAAGCGTCCTCTCCTCTCTATGCTAAGGTCCGCTATCGTTCGCAAGCCGTCCCCGTCAAAAAGATAGACGAGGGACGCATGGAATTTGCGTCCCCCGTCTGGGGTATTACTCCCGGTCAATCCGTCGTCCTGTATCAGGACAACCTCGTGGTGGGAGGTGGAATAATTATTTAAAATAGCGCTTATACAGACCTTCGAAACCTTTGCCGTGGCGAGCTTCGTCACGTGCCATCTCATGAACGGTGTCGTGAATCGGGTCGAGGTCCAACTCTTTAGCGCGTTTAGCGATCTTGAACTTATCTTCGCATGCGCCTGCCTCTGCCATCATACGTTTCTCAAGGTTCGTCTTGGTATCCCAAACGATCTCACCAAGCAACTCAGCAAAACGGGAAGCGTGATCTGCCTCTTCGTATGCATACTGACGGAAAGCAGCTGCGATCTCAGGATAGCCCTCACGGTCTGCTTGACGAGCCATGGCCAGGTATTGACCAACTTCGGAGCACTCGCCCATGAAGTGTGCACGCAGACCCTCTGCGATGATCGGATCCTTCACGTCTTTTGCTACGCCTAATACATGCTCGCAAACGAAGTTCAACTTGTCTTCGGAAGCTACTTTCCACTCTACGATTTGTTTGCACTGCGGGCAGCGCTCCGGTGCTTCTGTGCCCTCGTGAACGTATCCACAGATCGGGCAGATGAATTTCTTTGTCATTGTGATAAAAATTTAAAGGTTATTAAGTAATAAACGATTTACGGTGCAAAGGTACGTAAAAAAAATGACATACGCAAGCGCGCATGTCACTTTTTTTGAAAATTCTCATCTTTTTATTATTTTTCCTTCAACAGCTCTTCCGCGCGTTTGAGTGCCACGTGGATGTTCGGGCAGATGTTGTCCGGGTTCATCTGCTGCTCAATACCTCCGGTCTGGAGTTGGTGCAACACGTGCGTCTTGACACCCGACAGAATGATGGTAATACCTTCATTATGAGAGCGCTGAATGAGCATGCTTAAGTTATGCATGGCTGTTGAATCGACGAACGGCACCTTACGCATACGGATGATACGGATCGGATACTCCTTGCTACTCACGTGCGTCATGACGTCGTCAAAGCGGTTCGCAATTCCGAAGAAGTACGGGCCGTCGATCTCGTACACCTCAACCCCGTCCGGAATGGTGAGGTGCTCCAGGTTGAGCTGGATATCCGTATCCTCGTTCGGGTCAATCTCCTTGTGCAAGGTGCGGATATGCGTCTGCTCGTTCGTACGCATGAGGAACAGCACAAGAGCTAACAGGATACCCACTTCGATCGCTACCGTGAGGTCGAAGATGACGGTGAGGAAGAACGTGATGAGCAGCACCCACATATCGCGGTTGCGGTGTTTGAACGTGCCGACGATGGTCTTCCAGCCCGACATCGAGTACGCTACCATAATCAGCACCGCTGCCAGACACGACATCGGAATGAGGCCGACCAAGTCACCTAAGAACAGCAGCACGAGCAGCAATACGATCGCATGGACGATGCCTGCAACCGGCGTGCGTCCGCCGTTGTTGATGTTGGTCATCGTACGGGCAATCGCTCCGGTAGCCGGAATACCGCCAAAGAACGGAACAACCACATTAGCAACACCTTGCGCAATCAACTCCGTGTTCGAGTTGTGCTTGTCACCAATCACACCGTCTGCGACCATGGCCGACAGCAGACTCTCAATCGCACACAACATCGCGATCGTGAAGGCGGACGGGAAGAGTTGACGGATCATGGACAGAAACGTCTCTCCTTCAGCCAGTTCCATGCTCGGCAGATGGGGCACCGGGACACCGTGCGGTAAGGTGTACAAGTCGCCGATGGTCTTCAGACTCGCTACTCCCCATGACTCTGGCGCGAACCGATTCAACAACCATACGGCGAGTGTGGCAATCACGATTGCTGCCAGGCTGCCCGGTATACGTTTGGTCAGTTTGGGCATGAAAATACATACCAGTAGCGAGAACATTCCCACGCCGAACGCCCACCAGTTGATGTTATCGGCATGTTGGAAATAGAACACCCACTTATCCACAAAGTTCGCCGGCACGTCACTCAGTCCCAGACCGAAGAAATCGTTCATCTGCGTGGAGAAGATCGTCACTGCGATTCCGGCGGTGAAGCCGACAATAACCGGGTAGGGGACGAACTTAATGACCGAACCCAACCGTGATAAACCCATGATGATCAGCAAGATACCAGCCATCACGGTAGCAATCGTCAGACCGGCTAAACCGAACTGCTGGATGATTCCGTAGATGATGACAATGAACGCACCCGTCGGGCCGCCTATCTGCACTTTGCAGCCTCCGAAGAACGAAATCAGAAAACCGGCAATGATCGCCGTCACCAGACCTTCTGTCGGACCGACACCGGACGAAATACCGAACGCGATTGCGAGCGGAATAGCGACGATGCCGACGATGATACCGGCTAATGTGTCTTGCCCGAACTGAACCTTGTTATACTTCCGAAATGTCTGAAACAGTTTCGGAGCAAAAACTTCTTTAATGTTATACTGCATCTTTTTTGTACTTATTGTTTTTTCTCTGCAAAATAGCGCCAAAGCGGTGCGGCATGCAGGGCTTGAATGATCTCACCATCCTGCAGCATCTCCAGCACTTGCTCGGGTGCCATCACATCCACATGAATGTCCTCCGTCGCCTCTTGGTGCTGCTCCCTTTTCTCCTCTACACCTGTTGCTAAGAATGTGTAACTGAGGTTGTTATGATTCGTCGGGTTAGGCGACAGCGTCATAAACAAACGCCACTCTCCGCCTTCGTATCCCGTCTCTTCGCTCAGTTCCCGCTTGGCCGCTTCCAGCGGACTCTCGCCCGCGTCAATCACGCCTGCGACTAATTCATAATGTGTCTCGCCTAACGCGTGACGGTATTGGTCTACCATCACCATCTGGCCGTCTTTGGTGAGCGCGATCACATTGATCCAACACGGGAACTCCAGTACGTACCATGTCGGAATCTGTGTGCCGTTCGGCAACTCGACGCACTCCTGACGAACCGACAACCACGGTCCCAAACGAAGAATATTTTCACTCTTGAGCACCTTCCATGCCCGATTGATCAGTTTTGGATACATATCATCAACTATTTCGACAAAAACGGGTGCAAAGATACAGCAAAATATGCACATACGCAAGAAAAACGAAGATTTTTCGCATTTTTTTATAAAAAAACTTGCACATGTCAAAAAAATGTAGTACCTTTGCACGCTTTTTCGTGTAAATATGCGAAAAATGCATGGATTGGAAAATAATATAAAATATATACAACAATGTCAAAAATTTGTCAAATTACAGGCAAGAAAGCCATGGGCGGCTGCAATGTCTCGCACTCGAAGCGCCACACAAAGCGCACTTTCGATGTGAACCTCTTCCGCCGCAAGTTCTACTGGGTAGAACAGGATGTATGGATCGAGCTGAACGTGAGTGCAGCCGGTCTGAGAACTATTAACAAGATCGGTCTCGACAACGCGCTGAAACAGGCTGCGGAGAAGGGCTATCTCTATTAAACGAAAGGAGCTGAACAATGGCAAAGAAACAAAAAGAGGCACGCGTTCAAGTTATCCTTGAGTGCACAGAGCAGAAAAACAGCGGAGTACCGGGAATGAGCCGTTACATCACGACCAAGAACCGTAAGAACACTCCGGACCGTTTGGAACTCATGAAGTACAATCCCTATTTGAAGAAATACACCCTTCACAAGGAGATTAAGTAATTAACCCTAATTTTAGAAAGGCTTAGAACTATGGCAAAGAAAGCGGTCGCAACACTGCAAACCGGTAACTCCGGACGCGCGCACTCTAAGTGCATCAAGATGGTTAAGTCGCCTAAAACGGGTGCTTACATCTTCCAGGAAGAAATCGTTCTCAACGAGAAAGTACAAGAGTTCTTCAAGTAAAAACCTAAAAATTAGCGCACTACATGCTTTGTGGTGCGCTAGTTGTTTTTATGCTCGGCATCATCATCAATCCCAAATCGGGCAAGAAAGCCTTCCGCGCACAGCGTATCTACTTGTGGCGTTTACTGCGTAAGCGTCATCAGCCTTTTGCGTACCGTGTGACCAAGTTCGCCGGGCACGCTACCGAGTTGGCTCGCGAACTGGTGGAGAAGGGATACGATGAGATCCTGATCCTTGGCGGAGACGGCACCCTGTCCGAAGCCATCAACGGCATCATGCGGGCAGATCTGACTGCTGAGCAGCGGGCTAAGATACAGGTGGGACTGATGCCGCGCGGAACAGGAAACGATTTTGCGCGGTATTGGAACTTGACCAAGAACCACAAAGAGAGTCTGCGCCGTTTCTTTGAGGGCGAAGGGCATCCGATTGATATCGGCTGTCTGACCTATTGGCGAAACGGCATTGAGCATCACCGCTATTTCATCAACTCCCTCGGTTTTGGAGTCGATCCGCTGTGCTGTAAGAAAGCCGAGACGCTCAAGTACTATGTGGGTAGTCACAGCATCAATTATGCCTTCGCGCTCGTCGATGCTATCATCCATCACAAAGCGCAACACATGGTGCTGATGGTGGATGGAAAAGAACGTGTCAACGATCTGCTGTTCACCATGAACATCGGTAATGGACCGTTCTCCGGAGGAGGTATCAAACAAAACCCGCAGGCAGACCCGACCGACGGACTGTTCCATGGTATGTTTGTCAAGAAACCGACCTTCGGTCAGGTGATCAAAGCGCTGCCGAACCTGTTCAACGGCAAACTGACGGACCTGCCGTTCATCTATCCCATCCTCGGCAAAGAGGTGGAAGTGGTTTACCGCAAGCACCTGATGATCGAGGCTGACGGTATATTGGAGAATTTCATCGCACCGTGCAAGGTGACCTGTATTCACCATGCACTCCAATTTAGATGCTAATGATTAAGCAGCAAGGATCCAATCGAGTTTATACGCGTGAGACGGACACGAACGGGCGTTCGGTCATTCGTGTGCAGGGTACGAACTTGGACGAGAACCGTGCGTTCATTTATATGGCGCGCCATTTTCATGCGCTCGGTCTGCCCGTGCCGGAACTGTACACGGTGAGCGACGACGAGATGAGTTACACCCAGGAGGATTTGGGCGACACCATTCTGTTCGATGCCATCCGTCACGGCCGTGAGACAGGTGAGTTCCTGCCGGATGAGCGCACCTTATTAGAACGCGCCATACGTGCGCTCGCACACGTGCAGGTGACGGGCGCGCAGGATTTCGATTGGTCGGCCTGTTTTCCCGTGCCATCGATGGACGAACGGTCGATTCGCTGGGACCTCAATTACTTCAAGTACTGCTTCCTCAAAGGCACGCAGATCGAGTTCTCCGAACCTGAACTCGAAGACGATTTTGATGCGATCGTACAGACCATCTTGGCGCAGCCGGCAGATACCTTCCTCTACCGTGATTTTCAGAGCCGCAATGTTATGATTCGTGACGGTCAACCGTACTTCATTGATTTCCAAGGCGGTCGTCGCGGTCCGACGCAGTATGACGTAGCCTCCTTCCTTTGGCAGGCGAAAGCGAACATCCCGCAGTCCTTGCGCGACGAACTGATTGAGGCGTATCTGGATGAGTTATCTACATTGGCCTCTAACCTTTCGCCTTTAGCCTGGAAAAAGGCACTCCCGCATTTCGTGCTGTTCAGGACCCTGCAGGTCCTCGGTGCGTACGGCTATCGGGGCTATTTTGAGCGCAAGCCGCATTTCCTGGAGTCGATCCCGAATGCCATCAAGAACCTGCACGAGTTATTCAAAACGAACCCGGACTTAGCCACCCGATATCCTTATTTGTATGCTATTAGTAACAATTTACTCCTTCTCGTTTAAACGCGGTATCCCGACCGATGAGTCGGGGAACGGAGGCGGCTACGTCTTCGACTGTCGTTCAACCCATAACCCGGGCCGGTACGACGAATACAAACAGATGACCGGACTCGACCAGCCCGTCATTGATTTCTTGGAGCAGGACGGTGAGATCCTCACGTTTCTGGATTCCGTCTATGCGTTGGTGGACCACCATGTGGAGCGCTATCTGGAGCGGGATTTTTCTAATCTGCAAGTCTGCTTCGGTTGTACCGGCGGTCAGCACCGTTCGGTCTATAGTGCCGAGCACCTGGCAAAGCACCTGCACGAGAAATACAACGTACGCATTCATCTCATTCACAGAGAAAGGGGAATAGACCGATGGTTGGAATGATTTTTGCAGCCGGTTTGGGTACACGTCTCAAACCGCTCACCGATACAATGCCCAAAGCGCTGGTGCCTCTTGCCGGCAAGCCGCTGCTGCAGTGGCAAGTGGAGAAACTGCGGGATGCCGGTATCACGGACATCCTCGTCAACGTGCACCATTTTCCGGATATGATCATCGACACGATTCGTGCGAACGAAGGGTGGGGATGTTCTATCACCGTCTCCGACGAGCGCGACCTGCTGCTCGATACAGGGGGAGGACTGAGAAAAGCGGTTACAGGTTACGGGTTACAGGTTACGGGAGAACCCATCCTCGCGTGCAACGTAGATATCCTCTCTAATATTGATATCAAGGAATTGGTACGTGCGTACGAGCAGGCGGGTGTGAGTCAGTTAGTAGTGAGCGAGCGTTCTACACAGCGCTATCTCTGCTTTGATGCGCAGAACACGCTTTGCGGCTGGACGAACATCAAAACGGGTGAACTGAAAGGGCACGACGGCCGGCATCTCGCTTTCAGCGGTATGCAGATCCTCTGCCCAGAGACCTTGTCGCATTTACAGGACATGCCCCAAGAAAAATTCTCCCTCATTGATTTCTATCTGCAGGTCATGAACGAGGTGCCACTAAAAGCTTTCGTTCCTTCCGACTACCGCATGATGGATGTCGGCAAAATCGACCAAATAGACGAGGCGGAAGCCTTTGCTGAAAGCCTCTAAAATAAAAAATGATACCTAAACTGCATTTTTTTGCTAAAAAATTTGGTCATATCAAAAAAAAGCAGTACCTTTGCACCCGCTTTTGAAAAAACGCTGTCTCCCTAGCTCAGTTGGTAGAGCAACTGACTCTTAATCAGTGGGTCGAGAGTTCGAGCCTCTCGGGGGACACAAAAGACACTTTCGGGTGTCTTTTTTTTGTGCCTATATTCGTGTTTTTACAAAAATATTCTCTTTTATTTGTGTATGTCATTTTTTTTTCGTACCTTTGCAGCGCATTTTATGTGAAACATAAAAATCAATATATACTATGGCTGAATTTAAGTATGCACCGATGTTTCAACTCGGTAAAGATGAAACGGAGTATTATCTGCTGACCAAGGACTACGTGTCCGTCAGCGAGTTCGAAGGACACGAGATCCTCAAGGTTCAACCGGAAGCCCTGACGTTGATGGCACAACAGGCCTTCCACGACGTGAGTTTCATGCTCCGCCGTTCGCACAACGAGCAGGTAGCGAAGATCCTCCGCGACCCGGAGGCTTCCGCTAACGATAAGTATGTAGCCCTCACGTTCCTGCGCAACGCCGAAGTGGCTTGCAAAGGCCAACTGCCGCTCTGCCAGGATACCGGTACGGCGATCATTCACGGAGAGAAGGGGCAAGGCGTTTGGACAGGTTTCTGCGACGAAGAGGCTTTGAGTAAGGGTGTGTTCAATACCTACACCGAGTGCAACCTGCGCTACTCGCAGAACGCCCCGCTCAACATGTACGACGAGGTGAACACCAAGTGCAACCTGCCGGCACAGATTGATCTGGAGGCGACCGAAGGTGCCGAGTATCATTTCCTGTGTGTAACCAAAGGTGGCGGATCGGCTAACAAGACCTATCTCTATCAAGAGACCAAGGCACGTATCCAAAACCCGGGCACGCTCATCCCCTTCCTTGTGGAAAAGATGAAATCGCTCGGTACGGCTGCTTGTCCTCCGTATCATATCGCCATCGTGATCGGTGGTACGAGTGCAGAGAAGAACCTGCTGACCGTCAAACTGGCTTCGACCCATTACTACGACTCGCTGCCGACGACCGGTGACGAGACCGGACGTGCATTCCGCGATGTAGAACTGGAGAAACAGTTGCTGCAAGAGGCCTACAAGATCGGCCTCGGTGCACAGTTCGGCGGTAAGTACATGGCGCATGACGTACGCGTTGTTCGTCTGCCGCGTCATGGAGCTTCGTGCCCGATCGGTCTCGGCGTAAGCTGCTCGGCAGACCGTAACATCAAGTGTAAGATCAACAAAGACGGTATATGGATTGAGAAGCTGGACAACAACCCCGCTTCGCTCATTCCGGCCGAACTGCGTCAGGCAGGTGAGGGAGATGCGGTACGTATTGATCTCAACCAGCCGATGGCAGATGTATGCAAGATTCTCACCAAGTACCCGATTGGTACGCGTCTGAGCCTTAACGGTACGATCATCGTCGGTCGTGATATCGCGCATGCGAAGATCAAAGCGCGCCTCGATGCGGGTGAGCCGATGCCGGAGTACCTCAAGAACCATCCGATCTATTACGCCGGCCCGGCAAAAACCCCTGCAGGAATGGCTTGCGGTTCGATGGGCCCGACAACGGCCGGTCGTATGGATCCGTACGTAGATGAGTTCCAGGATCACGGCGGTTCGATGATCATGCTCGCCAAGGGCAACCGCTCGATTGATGTGACCAACGCGTGTCAGAAGCATGGCGGATTCTACCTTGGCTCCATTGGTGGCCCGGCAGCTATCCTCGCGCAGAACAACATCAAGTCCATCGAGTGCGTCGAGTACCCCGAACTGGGCATGGAGGCGATCTGGAAGATTGAAGTGGAGAACTTCCCCGCTTTCATCCTCGTGGACGACAAGGGAAATGACTTCTTCAAACAGTTAAAACCGTGTAGCGGTTGCACGATTCTTTGATGGCTACAAAGAGAAAAAAATACAGGCTGGCGATGTTGGATGACGTCACACTGCGCGAGGTGTTTCACCTTCGCGTCAGTACCTTAGGCGCCATCAGCGTCCTCACCCTGTCCATTCTGGTGCTCATTGTCCTGCTGTCGCTGCTCATTGTCTATACGCCGATTCGCAACGTGTTGCCCGGTTACAGCGAGAGTATTCGTCAGCAGCTGATTCAGGAGTCGGCACGTATCGACTCGATGCAGACCAGCCTGACCGTCCAGCGTCAGTACCTGGATGTGATCAAGCAGTTGACAGCCGGTGATATCCAATCGGACAGTGTGCAGAGCCTCGATTCGTTGGAGCGCGTGGAGCGAGCCCGGATTTTGGAGCAGCGCAGCCCTGTGACCGATGCGTTCATTGCTCAGTACGAGCAGGAGGAGAAAGACCGTTTGGCGCTGTTCGGTAACACGTCCAATCGCAACGTTCGTCAACTCTACCGTCCTGTGCGCGGTGCGATCATGCATGCCGCACGCCCGGACCTGCATGAGTACGGCACGACCATCCGCACGGCTAAGAACGAGAACGTGCTGGCTGTTGCACGGGGTACGGTCGTCAGTGCCGAACGCCGAACGGATAACACGTTCACGGTCGTGCTGCAGTCCGGTTCGTATACCGCGATCTACAGCCATGTGGCCAAAGTGCTCAAACCGCAAGGTTCGACGGTCGAAGCCGGTGATGCGCTCGCGATGATGGACGGAGAACACGATCTGGTGTTCGAACTCTGGAATGCCGGACAGTTCGTTAACTTCCAAGAAGTGATAGTATGGTAGATAAAGGTGATAGGATACAGGTTATAGGCGAAAGGAAGAATCTGGCGATTCTAGGAAGCACGGGTTCAATCGGCACGCAGACGCTCGATGTGGTGCGTGCGTACCCGGAGCGGTACAGTGTGTACGCCATCTGCGCGAATCGCAGTATAGACAAACTGGTGGAACAGGCGTTGGAGTTTCACCCCGAAGTGGTTTGTATAGCGGACGAATCACTCTACGAGCCGCTGAAAGAGAGACTCTCGGCGCTGGACTGCAAGGTGTGGGCCGGTGCAGACTCAATCGCTCAGATGGTGACTATGCCGTCGATCGATGTGGTCGTGGCATCCATGGTCGGCTACGCAGGTCTGCGTCCGACGATCGAAGCGATCAAAGCCGGTAAGACGATTGCGCTCGCCAACAAAGAGACGCTTGTTGTGGCCGGTGAGATCATCTGCGACTTGGCGGCCCGATATCACACGCCGATCCTTCCGGTCGATAGCGAACACAGCGCGATCTTCCAATCGCTCGTCGGCGAAGACCGCAGTGAGATCGAGAAGATCCTGCTTACCGCTTCCGGCGGCCCCTTCCGCACGTTCACGCTTGATCAGATGAAGACCGTCACGGCGGCCGACGCACTTAGACATCCCAACTGGGACATGGGGGCGAAGATCACCATTGACTCCGCGTCGATGATGAACAAGGGGTTTGAGGTGATTGAAGCCAAATGGCTCTTCGGCGTGCCGGTGGAGAAGATTCAAGTGCTCGTTCACCCGCAGTCTATCGTCCATTCGGCAGTGCAGTTCACCGATGGTGCCATCAAAGCGCAACTCGGTGCACCCGACATGCGTCTGCCGATTCAGTACGCCCTCTCGTTCCCCGAACGCCTGGCTTCCGACTTCCCGCGTGCCGACCTGTTTGCACTCAAGAACCTGACGTTTGAAGAGCCGGATATGGAGCGTTTCCCGAACTTAAGACTCGCGTACGAGGCGATGAACCGCGGCGGAAATATGCCCTGCGTGCTCAATGCTGCCAACGAGGTTGTCAACCTTGCTTTCCGTCAAGGAAGATGCGGATTCTTACAAATGAGCGATATTATCAATCAAACAATGGCGAAAGCGACTTTCATCGCCAAGCCTACTTATGATGACTATGTGAATAGCGACGCGGCAGCACGCCGTCTCGCTGAGAGTTTATTATGACAATACGAATTATACAATTACTGTTAGCCCTGAGCTTCCTTGTCTTTGTGCATGAGTTAGGGCACTTCGCTTTCGCACGCCTGTTCAAAGTGCGTGTTGAGAAATTCTATCTGTTCTTTAACCCCTGGTTCAGTCTGGTCCGAATAAAGAAATTCGACGGCATTTGGCATGTCAAGTTCTTCTCCAAGAACGCAGACGAAGAGTGGGACAAGCACCCTGAGAACACGGAGTGGGGTATTGGCTGGCTGCCGGTCGGCGGCTACTGCGCCATCGGCGGAATGGTCGATGAGACTCACAAAACCGAGGACCTCTCTACCGAAGTGCAACCCTGGGAGTTCCGCTCCAAACCCGCTTGGCAGCGTATGCTCATTATCCTGGGCGGTATATTGGTCAACTTCGTCAGCGCGATGATCATCTTCGTCCTGCTCACGTGGCAGTACGGTACGGACAAACTGCTGCTACGTAATGCGTCGGACGGTCTGTATTACTCGCAGATAATGCTGGACGAGGGATTTGAGCAACAGGATAAGATCCTCACGATCAACGGAGTAGAACCGGAAATAAAGGCAGACATCATGCAGTCCCTCATCATTGAGGGCCAACGCGATGTAGTCGTGCTGCGCGGCACAGACACCGTGACGTTGACGCTGTCGGAGGATTTTGCAACGCGTTATATTGCGATCGTCAATGCGCACGACAAGGTAGAACGGGAGAAAGTGCGGGCGGATAAGAACTACCGCAAGCGCCCGTACGTGCTCGTAGCGGAATGGATTCCGACTGTCATTGACTCCGTCTCTCCCGAGAGTGCGGCAGCGTTGGCAGGACTCGAGAAAGGGGATAGCATTGTAGGAATTGCCGGTGTGGCGACGCCGTGTTACCACATGGTGACGCAGGAACTGCAACGTCACCCCTGCGACTCCATCACCGTGGACTATTTCCGTGCCGGTGAAGCGCACACGGCCAAGGTTTTCCTGGGCGATCAGTGTGTCTTAGGCTTCATCCCGCGTTATAACCCGCAGTTCGAGCACACCGACTACAGTTTCTGGAAAGCGATTCCGGTCGGATTGCAGAACGGCTGGCAGGAGTTAGTCTCCTACGTCAAACAGATGCGCCTCGTGTTCACCAAAGAGGGTGCGCAGTCCGTTGGCGGTTTTGCAGCTATCGGTAGTATGTTCCCCGACTTCTGGAGCTGGCAGGCTTTCTGGGCCATGACAGCATGGATCAGCTTGGTGCTGGCGTTCATGAACTTCCTGCCGATTCCGGCATTGGACGGCGGATACATCCTCTTCCTGCTGGTGGAGATGATCACCCGTCGTAAGCCGAGCGATAAGTTCCTCGAGAAAGCCAACGAGATTGGTTTCTGGCTGCTCATCGCACTGCTTATTTTTGCAAACGGTAATGATATATTTAGGTACTTCTTCTAATATGGACTATTTCGTACATGAGTCGTCCTACGTGGACGAGGGTTGCCAAATAGGTAAAGGCACCAAGATCTGGCATTTCAGTCATATCATGAGCGGGTGCACCATCGGTGAGGACTGTAACATCGGTCAGAATGTGGTCATCTCGCCGAACGTTGTGCTCGGACGTAACTGCAAGATTCAGAACAACGTATCCGTCTATACGGGCGTCAAATGTGAGGACGATGTGTTCTTGGGTCCGTCGATGGTGTTCACCAACGTCATCACCCCCCGTGCTGCGGTCTCGCGTAAGGATGAGTACCGCGACACGATCATCAAACGCGGTGCATCGGTCGGTGCGAACGCAACCATCGTCTGCGGACACACGCTGGGCGAGTACTGCCTCATCGGTGCCGGTTCGGTTGTCACCAAAGATGTGCCGGCGTATGCGCTGATGGTAGGTAACCCTGCCCGTCAGATCGGCTGGGTCAATGCACACGGAGATAAATGTGCTTCGCTCGAAGAAGCGATGAAAGGCTAAAGGTTAATGGTTTAAGGTTAAAGTTATGATACAACGTATTCAAACACTCTATTTGTTTTTGGTCGTAGCGCTGGGTATCACCCTGTGCTTCGTGCCGGTACTGCAGTTCGACACGCCCGTGAACGCGGAGACGCAGCGTATGTGGGAACTGAGTGCGACGGGGCTGAAAGATAGTATGCCCGTAGAAGGCGCAGAACCGGTGCAACTGCAGGGCCTGATTGGTCTGCTGGTCATCTCGATTCTCATTCCGCTGCTGGCCTTGGCCGACATTTTCCTGTTCAAGAAACGCATCCTGCAAGCACGCCTTAACATCTTCACGGTGGCCCTGTGTCTGGGCTATTACGGTGTGCTCGGTATCTATATCTGGCTGGCTACGGTCGCCATAGAAGGCGTGGAGTGGCATATCCTGCCCTGGGCTTCTATTCCGCTGGTATGTATGGTATTAACCCTCATGGCTACGCGCGCTATTCTCAAAGATGAGGCATTGGTGCGGGCAGCTGACAGAATACGCTAAATGGTATGATGAATCTCGCTATCTTACTCCAAGTCGCCGCTCCGACCGCAGAGGAGATCCAACAAAGACGGGACTCTATCCACGAGGGAGCCAAGATGATGATCGCCTATGCCAAAGAGAACCCGGAGGATTTTTGGCAAGAGGTGCTGGATAAACTGGCGCATTTTGGTATCCAGCTACTCATCGCCATTCTTATCTTTGTCGTTGGCTGGTGGCTGATCAAACTGGTGCAACGCGCGCTTAAAGGTATATTCACCCGTCATCGCGTCGAGCCGACCTTGGCATCGTTCATTAACTCTTTCGTCTCGATCACCCTCACGGTGGTGCTCATCGTGATCTCCATCGGAACCTTAGGGGTGAACACGACCTCTGTCGCAGCGCTATTGGCTGCCGGAGGAATGGCGGTCGGAATGGCTCTGTCCGGAACCTTGCAGAACTTCGCCGGAGGACTGATGTTGCTGGCGTTCAAACCGTTCAAGGCAGGCGATTTCATTGAGGCGCAAGGACATGCGGGTACGGTGATCGAAGTGAACATCACGGCGACCAAGATCCTGACGAAGGACAACCGAGTGGTCATCCTGCCGAACGGAATCCTGTCCAACGGCACGATCAATAACTTCAGCGGTCGTCCGCTACGCCGGGTAGAGTGGGAAGTGAGCGTGTCCTACGGAGTCGATGCTGCGGCCTGCAAGGAAGCGATCATGGCCATCATCAATAGCGACAAACGCGTTCTGCAGGCAGATACGAACATGAACAAGTTGTACAAAGAACTGCATATCACCCAGTACCAGTTATCGACTGTCAACTACCGCATGGATGCGATTCCGGCACCGTTCGTAGCCCTCAAATCGCTCAATTCGAGCGATATCACCTTCGTAGCACGGGCATGGGTGCGAGGCGATGACTATTGGGATGTGTTCTTTGACCTGCAAGAGCGGTTCTATACCGAACTCCCGCCGCAAGGTTTCACGTTCGCTTATCCGCATATCGAATTGGTGAAAGAAGAAAACGCATGACCGAAGTTTTATTGGGCAAGACATTGAGTGAACTGCAGGAAGTGGCGCTGAGCGTCGGACTGCAGAAGTTCGCCGGCAAACAGCTGGCGAATTGGCTCTATGTGCAGCGTGTGAGTTCTTTTGACCAGATGACCAATATCTCGCTCAAAGGACGCGAAGCGTTGCAAGCCCGTTATACCATCGGTAGGCATGCCCCGGTACGCGAAGCCGTCAGCGTTGATGGCACCCGTAAGTACCTGTTTGCCGTTGGCGAACAGTTCATCGAATCGGTGTATATCCCTGAGGAGGACAGAGCTACGCTCTGTGTCTCGACGCAGGCAGGTTGTAAGATGGGCTGCCGTTTCTGCATGACCGGCACACTTGGTTTTCATGGACATCTGAGTGCCGCCGAGATTCTCAACCAGATCTTCGAGATAGATAGTTTGGCTTTGGCCAATAACCTTTCGCCTTTAACCAATCTGGTCTTCATGGGCGAAGGGGAACCGATGGATAACTTAGACAACGTGTTATGTGCCTTGGAGATCATGACGGCCGACTACGGTGCTGCCTGGTCGCCCAAGCGCATCACCGTCTCTACGGTCGGTATTCCGGCGATGAAACGGTTCCTGGACGAGAGCGAGTGTCACCTGGCGGTGTCCATGCACAACCCCTTCCCGGCAGAGCGCAAAGAGATCATGCCTGCCGAGAAAATGATGTCTATCGCGGATGTGGTAGCCCTTCTCAAACAGTACGATTGGTCCCACCAACGCCGCGTCAGCTTCGAGTACATCTGTTGGGCAGGGTCGAATGATACACCGCAGCATGCCAAAGAACTGCTGCGTCTGCTCAAAGGGCTCAACTGCCGCATCAACCTCATTCGTTTTCACGCCGGTGTGGACCGTGCGTTCCCTTCTTCGGACGAAAAGACGATGGAGTGGTTGAGGGACTACCTCACCAACAATGGTATCACGACCACTATACGCAAATCACGCGGCGAAGATATCCTTGCCGCGTGTGGTATGCTCGTCAATGCGCTAAACACAAACCATTAGCCATTAGCCACTAACCTTTAGCCTTTATCAAAGCATTTTGCTTAACTGCTCGTAGTACTTGGGAGAAACAGGTACGGGTTTGCTGTTGGGTATGTCCAGTTCGGCTTGGATCATGCCCTCTTTGTCGCGTCTCAGCACTTTGACGTGCCGCGGGTTAACGAAGTACGAACGCTGGCAGCGGATAATACCGTGTTTGTCCATCAACTCTTCGATGCGGCGCATGGACTGACGCAGCGAGTACTCTTTCTGCTGCTCACCTTCCATATAATGAATATTGATATAGTTCTCTTGTGCCTCTACGTACAGGATCACGTCGTGCGCGATGACCAGTTTCAGTCGGCCGGTGTTATCGGCAAAACGCACCAGATCATCTTCCGACACGACTTGCTCACTCGGTTGCACGGCACAGGTGACCGCAGTGATGATGATGTAAGGGTAGGTGAGCGTGCCGACAGCCAGCAGCATACAATCGCCTAACGCAGAGAAATAGCCGTAGTCACCGTACATCAGCGCCATGTACAGGGCCGCAAAGCATGCAAAAACAACCACTTCGGCCATTGACCAAAGCACATAGGGAAACCACGTCAGGTGCAGATGACGACGTAAGACTGTCATCGGGATACGCGAAGCGCACAGCACGCCGATCAATATACACATCAACATCAGCAGGTTGAATACCAACCGACCGGAATCGAGTCCCATACTCAGGAACGAAACCATCCACTCACTCTGATAAATGAGCACAAAACTGAGGAAGAAGATCGGTATCACCAGTATATGCAGCAGCATGACCGGTACGGACAGGACAGATGTAGGAATTTTTGTCATAATTTAGTCTCTTTTTGTGGTGTGACGAAATGCGAATGAACGGAATTTCGTCACTATATAGGCGTTTTAGTCACCTTTTTGACTGTTTTGTCACAATTTTTAGTCACTCATCACATTTAGTTGCGGGGGTGATGAAAAAGCAGTAATTTTGCACCGTCAAACGATAAGAAATCGTTGATCAGTTAAACGTAAAATTGTTAAATCATTAAAAACTACACGCATATGAAAACTGCAAAACGAATTGGATCGAACGTGCTGACAGCACTTTATTGCTTACAGTTACCGATTGTAATTGCTTATTTAGCATTGCACCTTTAATAAATAAACTATATAGTATTCACTTTAACCTATTAACGTATTATGGACAAGACTGTTTTTATTCAAGCTCAAAGCGGGTTGAACTTTGACTGGAACGCGATATCGGTTAATCCCGGTGCGAACCATGAACCTCAGATGGATGTTGTGGCCTATAAGGCGTTATATATAAATAAGATCGCGCAAGCGCGTGCGTGCGGACAAGAGCCGGTATTGATCAGCCTGCCCATCATGGACGAGAACCGCTATTTCGCGTACATCACGCGTGGCATGTCCGTGCAAGCGCGTAAGAACGTGCTCTATTGGTTAGGTGGTAACACCGAGCGTCTGCGTAATTTGCATGCGCTGTACAACCTGGCACTGTTCCGTATAGCGGCTACGCAGTGCGTACATATCGTCGATATCACCAGCCCTATGTTGGCCACCGCGCATTACAGCGATCTGCTGGCGCAGGATGGTATCACGCTTTCGAAAGAAGGCGAAGCGTTGGTGCAGAACGAACTGTGCAAGAGCCAAGTTCACGAGGCGGTCGCTTAACCGCCTCGTGAGACTCGTTCTCATCGACGCATGTTCTTTTTTGCGTTCTCGCGTGCCATCTGTTGCTGCTGACGTTGCAGCGCTTCGAGGCGCGCCATGAAGCCGGACTGAGGTTTGCCGGCTTTCTTCTTTTTGTTCTGCTCTATCTCTTCGAGCATCTTCTTGTCGTTCAGCGTCCAGCGGAAGATCATGGTCTGCATGATGGTGATGAACAGTGAAACGAGGTAGTAGAAGCTCAAGCCGGCCGCGTAGTCGTTGAAGATGAACAGGAACATGACGGGCATGGCATACATCATGTACTTCATGAACTTCATGTTCGGGTCCGTAGCTTGCGACTGCATGGTGATGTAGGTGTAGATGACGTTCACAATGGTCATCAGCAAGCAGAACAACGACAGGTGGTCGCCCAGGAACGGGATATCAAAGCTCCAATGGAACACGGCATCGTAGGTCGAGAGGTCCGGTGCCCACAGCAACGACTTGCCACGCAACTCGATAGCGGTCGGCAAGAACCAGAACATAGCCATCAGCACAGGGAACTGGAACAGCATCGGCAGACAGCCCGACATCGGACTCACACCCGCCTGCTGGTACAGTTTCATGATCGCCTGCTGACGCTCTTGCATCTTCTCGGCCGGGTACTTCTCGTTGATGGCATCGATCTGCGGCTTGAGGGCACGCATCTTAGCGCTCGACTTATACGACACGAACACGAACGGCAGGATGATAAGCTTGATGACGAGTGTCATGAGGATCAGCACCCATCCGATATGGAGACCCCAACCCATGAACAGATCGAACATCGGGATCACGAGAATGACGTTGATCCAGCTCACGATCTTCCAGCCCAGCGGTACCAGTTTATTGAGGTGCAGACGGTTTTCCTTGTCTACATCTTCGTCGTACGCTTTGAGCGTATGGTAATGGTTCGGACCCATGTACCAGCGCATACCGATCACCGAGTTCTCCACTACGTTGTACGGCAGCGAGGTGTGCGTCATGTACTCCTTGATGTATCCGGAGTGCTTGGGTTGTACAACGGAGCGGAACTCTGACGAAGTGAACGCCTCATCGGCGATCAACACGGTCGAGAAGAACTGATCCTTGTACGCGATCCATTTGACGCGTGCCGATTCGCGCTCATCGTCATCCTTGTTCTCGCTCAGTTTCTCCGTGTCACCGCCGGGGAGCATGTACTGCAGTTGCGCGTAGCGCTCCTCGAACTTACGTCCCTGCTCCTGCTGCGGAATGATCTGACGCCACTGCATCTCCATCGTGTTGATGTTCTGTGCCAGCACGGTCTGCATGTTGTGCGGCTCGATCGATAAGTGCAGCATGTAGTCCTCCGACAGGGTGTAGATGAAATCCATCCACGCATCGGGTTGATCGGTCGGCAAGCGCAGTATAGCCTGATTCGCCGAGTCGGTCGGTACGGGAGTCAGATACAGACTGGAGGTCTGTACGACGCGGTTGTTGGCGGTAACGAGGGTGAACGCCAGGTCGCTCTCATCGCCTTGGAACAAACACAAGGGGTTGATCGTGTCCCCGCTCGCGTGATAATCGAGCAGACGGGCACTCTCCGGTGCACCTCCGTGTGTGGAGATAGCTACCTGCAGGTGTTCGTTGCTGAGCGTGATCAACTGTTCCTCACCTTGTGCGGCAGGAGCAAACGGTCCGTAAGCAGCCTGCAAACGGGCGTTGATCTCTTCATCTGTTACCGTCGGTGCCACCATGCCGCTCTCGGGAGCGGTCGTGATGGATTCGTTGACGACTGCCTGGATGGAGTCTGAGAGGCGTTGTGCCTCGTATGCCAACTCTTGGGCATATCGAATTGAGTCTTGTACGCGTTGGCGCTCTGCTAACTGTTCCTTCGACGGACGGTTAAGCAGCGCAAAGCCAACAATAATAACGGCTATTAATCCAAAGCCGATCCATGTTCTTTTGTCCATTCTTTATTTTTTATTCACTAATGATATCAAATGCTACGTCCATCATGTTGGTGAACGAGTTCTGACGTTGCTCAGCGGTGGTCGCCTCGCCCGTCAGGATATGATCGCTCACAGTGCAGATGACCAGCGCTTTCTTGCCGGCACGCGCAGCGTTCATATACAGCGACGGTGCTTCCATCTCGTCTGCGAGCACACCCATCTTCGTCCAGTTCTTCTTACGCTCATCTTCGCAGTAGAAGATATCCGCGGAGAATACATTACCTACATGGTACTTGTAACCGCGTTTCTCGGCAGCCTCAACCGCTTTGCGGCACAACTCGAAGTCTGCGATCGGGCAGTAACGTCCCGGCAGGTTGTACTGTGCGTCCCAGTTGCTGTCGGTGCAACTACCTTGTGCAATCACCAGGTCACCGAGGTTCACGTACATCTGACGTGCACCGCACGAACCGACGCGAATGATGGTCTCTACGTCGTAGAAATTAAACAACTCGTAGGTGTAGATACCGATCGACGGAATACCCATTCCGTGTCCCATGACAGTCACCGGTTTACCTTTGTAGGTACCCGTGAACGCTAACATTCCACGTACGTTATTCACCTGAACAGGGTTCTCCAAGAAACGCTCTGCCATCAGTTTTGCACGCAGCGGGTCACCCGCCATGATCATTGTCTTCGCAATCTCACCGTACTGCGCACCAATGTGCGGAGTCGGACAATTCTCTTTTGCCATAATTTTGTGTTTTTTTTAAAAAGGTTATTATTTTAAATTTAATTTTCGTTCATAAATATCCTTTGTACATTGTACATTGTAACTTTGTACATCCCATCATCCATTCCACTTATACCATTCGATCGCTTTCTCGAGGTCCTCGGGGGTGTCGATGCCGATGGTCTGTATATCGGTCACACCGACGCGGATCTTGTATCCGTTCTCGAGCCAGCGCAGTTGTTCCAGCCGCTCTTTGAGTTCCAACGGACTCTGCGGCAACTTCGTGATCTCGGCCAGCACGTCAGCGCGATAAGCGTAGATACCGATGTGACGGTAGTGGGTGCCATCGGCGCAAGCAATCACTTCGCGGGAGAACATCTCCGCTTCACCGGTCACTTTGTTCCAGCGCACTTTAGGCGTGTTCACGTTCTCGAGGTCCGCCTGGCTGTCCTGATCCGTGAACGGCCTAACGAGCGTCGCAATCTGCGTGTCCTCGCGGTCGAAGCACTGCAGCAGGGTCTTGATCTGCTCGGGTTGAATGAACGGTTCGTCACCTTGTATGTTAACGATCACCGTGTCGGCATCGTTCTGCTCGCGCCAACTGGGTGTCGTGATCGCTTGATAAGCCTCCAGACAACGGTCTGTGCCGCATTTATGGTCGGCACGCGTCATGACCACTTTCCCGCCAAACGCTTCCACGGCTTCGTAGATACGATCATCATCGGTGGCTACCAAGACGGTGTCGATCGCTTTGCTCGCCTGCTCGTACACACGGTGTATCACCGATTTGTGACAGAGGTCTGCCAACGGCTTGCCCGGAAAACGGCTGGAGCCGTATCGTGCCGGTATGATTCCAAAATATTTCATATTCTATAAACTTTCAACTTTCAACTTTCAACTCGTTTCTCTCGATCTTCGATAGCAACGTAATGGCTCCGTTGATTGTTTTCACATTCGTGATCGTCACGTATCGTCTGCCGGTTTTGATCCCTTTCTTATCGGTCTCTTCGTGCAGCGAGCACCGTTCGGGACGCGTGACGGCGTACTGAATGATGTTACCGAACTGTTCGGACTGCCAGTACGCCTCTTTGTGTTGCACCAGATAGAGGGTCATGCGTTCGCCTTTGAGCAAAATCTTCTCAATGCCCAGCCGGCAGCAGAGCCATCTGAGCCGCACGACGTCCAACAACTCGTTCGCGGGTTCCGGCAGCACACCGAATCGGTCAATGAGCCGTTTGCGGAAATCGAGCAACTGCTCTTCGTTGCGCAGGTTGTCCAGTTCGCGGTACAACGTGATACGCTCGGATATGTTCTCGATATAATCCGTCGGGAAGCAGCACGGCAGGTCCGTCTCCAACTGCGCATCATTGCACCACAGGCGCCCTGTAGCGTTAGCGTCCTGTAGCGAAGCGTCCTGTAGGCTCGCAGAGCCGTCCTCTAAACTCATTTCCTCTTTCAGTTCCTCGACGGCTTCGTTCAATATCCGCTGATAGGTCTCGTAGCCCAGGTCGGCAATGAAACCGCTCTGTTCACTTCCTAACATGTTTCCCGCTCCGCGGATATCGAGGTCCTGCATGGCCAGGTTGAACCCTGCGCCCAATTCGGCAAAGGTACTCAAGGCCTCTAATCGTCTGCGTGCGTCCTCGGTCAGCAGCTCTTTCTCCGGCGCAATGAGGTAACAATACGCCTTGCGGTTCGATCGTCCCACACGTCCGCGCAACTGGTGCAGATCCGCCAGACCGTACCGGTCGGCACTGAAGATGAGGATTGTGTTTACGTTCGGTATATCGACACCCGACTCGATGATGGTCGTCGAGAGCAGGATATCGTAGTCGTAATTAATGAACGCCTCCAACCGCTCCTCCATCTCGCCTGCCGGCAGTTGGCCGTGCGCGGTGACAATACGTGCCTCGGGGCACAGTTTATGGATACGCCGTTCGATACGCGGCAGCATCTCAATGCGGTTGTTCACAATGAACACTTGTCCGTTGCGCTCCATCTCCAACTCGATCGCCTCTTTGATGATGTCCTCGTCATCCACCGTGATCAGTTCCGTCTGCACCGGATATCGGTTGGGTGGGGGAGTGGTCATGACGCTCAGATCACGGGCTCCCAGCAGACTGAACTGCAGCGTACGCGGGATCGGGGTCGCGGTGAGCGTCAGCACATCCACGTTCGTCCGCAGCGCTTTCAGTTTCTCTTTGGCCGCCACACCGAATTTCTGTTCCTCATCAATGATGAGCAGACCCAAATCATGCCATTTGACGCTTTTGCCGATCAGCTTGTGCGTGCCAATGAGGATATCGATCTTACCCGCTTCCAAATCCGCCAACAGCTCTTTGATCTCCTTCGCAGTCTTGAGGCGGCTAATATACTCAATGCGCACAGGCATGTTGGCCATGCGCTCCTTAAACGTGTTATAGTGTTGCAGTGCCAGCACGGTTGTCGGCACGAGCACGGCCACTTGTTTGCCGTCTGTCGCTACCTTGAAGGCCGCACGCATCGCCACTTCGGTCTTACCGAATCCCACATCGCCGCAGACCAATCGGTCCATCGGCATCGGACTCTCCAGGTCGCGCTTCACATCAGCCGTCGCTTTGGCCTGGTCGGGCGTGTCCTCGTAGAGGAACGACGCTTCGAGCTCGTGCTGCATGTACCCGTCAGGCGAGTACGCAAAACCTTTCTGTTGCTTGCGGGTCGCGTAGAGACGAATAAGGTCCCGCGCGATCTCTTTCACTTTATCCTTGGTACGCTCTTTGAGTCGCTCCCAAGCACCCGAACCCAAACGGGCGATCGTCGGCTCCGAACCCTCACGTCCTTTGTATTTGCTGATGCGGTGTAAGTTGTGAATGGACACAAACACATTCGCCCCGTCGCGGTAGTTGAGTTTGATCATCTCCTGCGGCTTGCCGTTGACGGGGGTCGTGACGAGTCCGCCGAACTTGGCTATTCCGTGATCGGAATGTACGACGTAGTCGCCTATCTGCAGTTGGTTGATCTCACGCAGCGTGATGATCGCTTTGCCGCGTCGGGCGTTCTCGCTCGTCATCGTCACGCGGTGATAGCGCTCGAAGATCTGATGGTCCGTGTAGCAGCATATCTTCAACCCATGGTCCACAAATCCCTCATGCAGCGTCGCGTTGATAGGAATAAACCTAACCCCTGTAGCGTCAGCGTCCTGTAGGCTCGCAGAGCCGTCCTCTAAACTATCAAAGATCGCCTTCAAGCGATCAAGCTGCTTCTGCTGCTCCGCAAGAATATAAATCTTGTACCCGTCATCGATATGCCGTTTGAGGTCATCGGTCAGGATATCGAACTGCTTATGGAACACCGGTTGCGGCACCGTATCGAACGCAATCTTTGTGTGCGTCCCGAACGTACTCTTCTCGTTCAACTCGATGGTCCGCTTTGCTTCTATGCTTCCTGGGTTTCCTAGGACTCCCAGGCCGTCCAGTTTGAATTTGACGATTGTCCAATCATTCGACACCCACACCGTCTCTTCCGACAGATAGTCTGTCACATTCGCCATTCGTCCATTCGCCTCATCGCCTTTATTGCCAACAATCTCCGCGTTCTCAACGCGAGCTTTGGACAACTGGTCCTCTATATCGAACTCGCGAATGGAGTCGATCTCGTCGCCGAAGAAATCGATGCGGTAGGGGTTGTCATGGCTGTAACTGTAGATGTCCAGAATACCGCCTCGAATGGCGTACTGCCCGGGCATGAACACAAAATCCACATGCTCAAACCCCAAGTCTGAAAGCTGATGGCTGATGGCTGATAACTGAACCTCTTGTCCCACTTTGAGTTGAAAACTGACAGCAGACAACTCTTCCTTGGCCGGCACCGGCTCTGCCACCGCCTCAGGGTAGGTGACAATGATGCGCGGAAGCGTCGTGAGGGTCTCGGTGCGCTGAATGACCGCGGCATCGTCGATTGTCCGTCTGCGTTTGCTGCTTGGGAAGAACCCGACCTCGGCACCAAGTGCTTTCAAATCCGCATACAAGTACTGCGCCTTTTCCGCATCGTCCAGAAGCACAAACAGCGGCTCTTTCATCTGCGCTAATGCGAGCGCGCGAGAAGAAGCATATAAGCCGGAGACAAGCACGTGTGTATCACGTCCTTTCGCCACTTCGCGTTGCATCGCCCGAATCTCCGGGTGTTGCGCGAACAATATCTCCAACTCGCTTATCTGCATCTATTTACCTCTCGCTTATGCGCATGCGCACACTTACGCAAATTAAAATCGGGCACAAAGGTACAACTTTTTTCTGACATATGCAAGCGCGCGCGTTCTTTTTCGTTATTTTTATCTCCAAAATTTGCATATGTCGATTTTTGTTGTACCTTTGCACTTTGCAATTGCGGGTTTGGCTACCACTTCGTGTAACACCGACAAAACACAGTGCTGGAAGATCTATGTTGAGTTCCAATCCGGTCAGTCTCAAGAGTATTATTTCTGGGGTTCGGGTATAGAGTCGGATGCTCAGATGAAGATCTATGAGCAGATGCCGGACATCAAAACCATCCGCAAGGAGCAGACCTTCCGCAGCGAATCGGATTGCAAATAATGGCCTCTTCACAACTAAATGCGGAACTGTACCGCAACTTGGCTCTTATCGCTGAGGACGAGACCATGTACGATAAGGTAGTCAAGTATGTTCGTCGTTTGGCTAAACAGATGGCGAATGACCCTACATTGATGTCGAAAGAGGAGTATTTCCGTCGGCTTGACGAGGCTGAAAAAGGACCAAGGTATAAGATGTTGCCTAACGAATCGTTAGACGATATGTTAACACGTCTTGGCTATGTATGAGATTGAATATCAAGAGCAAGCGTTGTTAGACATCACCCGCGTGGCAGGGATTTTTCTTTCTTGCTCTTTTTCGAATCATTTTGGGACTTTTTTTACCAAAAATAGCAGTTCTACTGCAAAAAAACAGAAAAGCACCGCCGAAGCGATGCTTTCCCTACTTTAGCCAATAACCATTAGCCTTTCGACCATTAGCCGTTGTTCGGATGCTCTGCGTCGTACGCGGCGCCGCAGACGGACCAGAGGTACGATTTCATGGTCTTTTTGCCGTTCGCAGAGTCCTTCTGCGCCAGGAACGCTGCCTGGTCAGACGACGCGTACTCGAGGCTGTCCTTACGAGCAGCGACTGCTGCTGCGACAGCGGCGAAGCGTACGCGGAGACGCATCTCCTTGGTAGTCACCGGAGTCGAGCGGGTTACGGAGCTCAGGCCGCGCATGTACAGGCGGGAGCAATCCGGGTTGGTGGTTTCGGCTACACGGTGGGTAGCGAGAATCATCTTCTGGTCACCGGCGTGTTGCGACTTTTTGTTGATTTTGGTGAGGGCACCGCTGACGGTCTTGATCGCGTCAGCCCATTCTACTTTTGCCATTCGCTGCTGGCTATCCTCGTACATGTACCAAAACTCCGTTTTAGTAGTAAGTACTCGGATGCCCTCGCTCTTCGGTCGGACTATCGTTGCACTAGCAGTCCTCCCGAGGTTTGAAGGCTCCTCTAAGCCAGATGAGAGGGTTTAATATGTCAAAGATCGCTGCTGCTGTCTTTATCCACGCGCAGCCTCGTGGTTGATGAGTGTCGGGATAGTATCCCGACACAATGGACGCTTGTTTGCCGGATAGTATCCGGCGTAATGGACAAAGCCTTAGTTCTTTTTCACGCCTTGGTATTCCTCGACCGTCTTGGTCGTGATGGTCGCGGAGGTTTTACCGGAGGTGGAGTCGTTCTGCTGAACGTAAGTAGCGGTAGTGGAGATGGTTCTCCAAGCTTTGCAACTACTGACCCCTACTGCGAATGCACTAAGCATCAGTACTACCATCAGTGATTTCAATAAACATTTCTTCATCTTCGTACGAATTTTTAATACGGTTAATAAATATTTTCAGGTTCTCGAGTGCTTCTGGTTGAAGCAGCACGCAGCCTTGTGAATGTTCCGGTTTGGTGCCGAGGTGGAAGCGTAGTCCTTTATTGCTTACGCTTATAGACGTAGTCAATACCCATCAGCGCGCCGGCAAAGGTGGCAACTTCGCCAAAGGCGACGAGGAGTGACTCGTGGATTTGTCCTTCCGGGTCGATGAACGTGCCGCAGAAGAGGAGGACGAGCCCGCCCAGACTGAGGACGGCGGCTGTGATGAGTTGTATGTTGATGTTTTGTTTCATGGCGTTTTTCGTTTGACGGTGCAAAAGTAGTATAAAAATGCGAGACTGCCAAGAAAATCCCCGAGCAAGTTCAACTTACCCGGGGAGATTGTTCAACTTTCTCAAATTTGAGTGTTGATGGGGACCGGTTTGTCAAATCTCAAGTCGTATTGCGCGTAGTGCGAAAAGAGAAGGACATCGGCGGGAGGTATCCGTTTAGCAGTAATGAGTTCCGGTTTGTTGTACAGTTCGCAGAAGCGTTGGAAGAACCAGATGAACCGGTCATATGTGAATTGTTCTCCGACCGCCGTGCAAAGTCGTTTGTAAAGTACTCTTTTAGATGTCATAAGCCAAAAGTTGTTTTGAGGTTCAACACATCGCGGGCATCATAGATCGTCTTGCGGAGGTTTTGCGAAGCGACGTAGTGCCCGGCTTCTTGTAGCGCTTCCTCTAACTCTTCGGCTAATAGCCGGATATCGGTGACGTAGAGTTTGTTCCGGGCGAGTTCGGCGCAGAGGACGATGAAGCGCCAATGCCCGTCAGGCGGGACGTATCCTTTTGAGTTCCGCTTTGCAAAGAAACCGTTCTTCCGGTGCTCGAGATGGTAGCCCAAAGAGGTATTGAGCATCCCGACAAGGGATAGACAATTTTCTGATAAAATAAGTTTCATAACCATAAAATTTAATTCTGAACCCGATAATGGACCGATAATGGACCGATGACGGACCGAAAACGGGTCGATTTAGTCCTTGTTTTTTGCGGCTTTTTTTGCTTCTCGTTCGTGGAACCGGGCAGGTGGGAGGACGAATTGTGCAAACTTCTCGCAGATGTCGGGTCGCTGTACGAGTATGTGGATTAATTTCCGGATCGTCTTATCTTCCTCTTTCTCGTTCTCGTACTCGGGCGTGAGCACGCAGTAGTGGTCACCTTCAACGAAGATGCAGTAACCGATAACAGACTTGTGCTTCTTGGAAGCATTTTCGAGCATCGCTTTCGTCAGGTCGGCGATGTCGTTGATGTAGATTTTTTTAAGTTCAGCCATTGTTGTAAATGTTTTTTGCCGTGTTGTTTCGGCGGGTTAGTAAATAAAGGATATTGATAGAAGTAGGGCATATCAGTTGAGCGGTTTGATGTCGGTCATATCCCAAATCTGCGCTTCGACGAGCGTATAGACCCCATAGGAACCATCCAACTTAGCCGAGACCATTTTGCCCTCTTTGATAAGCCGGTTGATGAGCGGTTTGCCGTTCCAGTTGGTGGGACGCGGATGGCAGTTGGTGACAATCTCGTAAGGTGTGCCGTAGAAGCCTATCCCCTGCCATTTACGGTAGAGCAGATAGAAATAGAGCCGGTATTGCGCATTGAGAGAAAGTCCGTCCCAAGCAGCCGCGAGCGCTTTGTCAATCGAAAAGTGTCGCTCGGGGTCGACCAGTTTCATAAATTTCACCAGCGATTTGCCGAACCGTTTTGCTAATACGTCATCTAGGGTTTCCATAAAGGGGGATTTTTAAATTTATAAAATAAATTATTTTTAGGGATATATTCCCATCCGCATGGTTTTCTCTTTGCTTCTTTCTCTTTTTCGCGGGCATACCCCTCGTACATGTACCAAAACTGCGTTTTAGTAGGGAGTACTCGGGGCAGCTCCGCTCTCCCCAAAAATTAAAATTTTCGGGGACCCCAAGGTTAGTCAATCACTTTGACGGTGAGTTTGATCTCGTCGGGTTGTTTGTCGGGATAGAGTTCGACGAAGGTCTTGACATAGCCGTTCATGATGGCGGTACGAGCCTTAACGAGGTTCTGCTCTTTGACCTTTTCTTTGGCATTCTCACGCCATTTGACGGCTTGTTCTTGCTTGTACTTGTTGTAGTCGGCAAAGTCAAAGACTTCGGTGCGCTGGAGTTGGAAGGTTCCTACTCCTTCTATTTCAAACTCGCCTTTTTCAAGGCCTTTGGCGGCAAGGATGGCAACGGCTTCGTTGGTTGCCTCGGTGCTGATTTCGTCGATACGAGCCTTGATGGCTTTTTCTTGGGTGCGCAGGGAGCGCAGTTGCTCTAAGTTTTTTGTTTTGAATTCAGTTGTTTCCATAATGATGAAATTTTTGGGTGCCGGATAAAATCCGGCGGTAATTAACAAAGGATTTTTGGGTGCCGGATGCTATCTGGCGTAATTAACAAAGCCTTTTAGAGCTCCATGTGGTGGGTGCACTCGAAGTGCATTTGATCGGCACCGTCCATGAGTGAGAAGCGGGAAAAGATGTTCTTGAGCCGTGCGGGAGAGAGGTCGCGCGGGTCGTTTCCGGCAGCACGCATGGAGCGGAGAATCTTGGCGCGTTTGCGGTTCTCGGCAGGTGTGACCCATTCGAGGTTGGCGGCTCTATAGTCCAATTTATCCCCGTTGATATGGTCGCACTCATAGCGTACGCCGTTGATGATTGGTCTCGGACCGTGGAAGGTGACGCAGATGAGGATGTGACAAGCTTTGTCTTCGAAGTTTTGCATGGCAGGATACGCCGAATGCATATTCGGTCGGCTTTTCTGCTTAGCCGGATTGTAATTGTGATTGAGTTTTTGCCCGTACTGGCTAAGGAAATAGCCGTCGGGGTGTGCCCAGAGAATTTTGCCACCGGTGAGGTCTGGCGGTACTTGTTTGCAGCCGCGTGCCATAAACCATGTGCGCTGCAGAGGTTCGCGTTTAGGACGATGAAGTGTTTGAATGTTTTGTTTCATAAGCACGGATCTTTAGTGCAGCGACGTTGCTACAACTCAAATCCGGTGCAAAGGTAGGTATAAAAAACAGCTGAGGTGTTTAATATATTAGACAATCGTTAATCTACCCTCTTTTTGGTATAATTATAGAACTGAGCGCGGCTTTTGCCAATTATATCTCCGCCGGTTTTCAGTCTATTAGGGCAATCCTCTTCAACAAGAAAATCATCAAACTCTCCTACTAAATCGATGTCTAAATCATCGAACCAGCACAGGATATTAAACTTACTTTGGGGATTTTTGGTCGCAAAGTCCCTTAGCCTCTTCCGAACGAAAAGGCGAATTTCTTCGTTAAGATCTAACGATACTGATAATTGATCGCTCATAGCGCAAATTGATTAATTGAAACACGCTGCAAAGCGTACTGCTTTTTTTTGAATTGTGCAAAGATTTGAACAAAAAATTGCGATAAATCTTGCAAATTCGGAAAATTTGTTGTACCTTTGTGCCCGCAAACAATCTAATTGCCGGAAAAGGGAAATGCGTACCATCAAAACACATATCACCAGACTGCTCTGCTGGGTAGTGGGGATGGTGTGCTGTTGCGCGGTGTCGGGCGAATTGAAAAACAACAACCTCACTGCAACCCTGCAGCACAACGGGCAGATGACCCCGTTCTTCGGCGACAGCGCATACATACAGGCCTACCAAGCTGCCGCGCCGGGGGATTCCATCATCCTGTCCTGGGGCGTATTCTGTCCGGTGGATACCATCAAGAAGTCGATTCGGTTGATAGGCGAGTTTGGGTTAGGTGATAGCCGGACTTACAGAACGGAGATTTATCGAGGGGCTGATGGCCATTTTAGAGACACACATATTCAGGCAGATGACGTGTACCTGGAGGGCGTTTTTATGGGGATCGCAGAGCTCTCCAAAGTTCGTAACTTTACCACCAAACGATGCTTTTTCTATTATTTGGAATCCGGCTATCGTAATTACGAAGTCAATACGAACACCTTGATCGAGCAATGTGTTGTAGAGCACGATCGGGCCATCAAACAGAGCGTGAATCATACGGTTCGTAATACCTATTTGAATAGTTTCGCGTATATGAACACCCCGGACAATTTGGCCACTGTGACCAATTGTTTTGTGCGGTATTTCTTTTATCGCCACGACACGGTTCCGCAAGGCTCGACGGGCAATTATTATTTCCCTTACATGCAGCCGTATGCCGTGTATCGTAACAACATCCTCGGTCTGGAAGCCTACGCGCGTGACCTGCCGGAGAAACCATTCGACCAGCCCCTTGATGCGCAGTTCCTCGCACCTTCTCAATTCTACAACAATCATTTCTATCGAATCAACAGTGTCAGCGGCGGCGACGCGGCCTATTATATCCGTTACTCGTTTGATCCCGGCTGTATAGCAGAGAACAACAGCGTCAACCTCGACAACGCGTCAGCGCTCTTTTGCGAATCCGTCCCGGATCGAAGTACGTGGAATCCGACCTGTTATGGCTATTACTTCAACTACGGATATGAGACCCCTGTAGAGCCCGACGTGCTCGGTTCGGACGGCACACCTGTTGGCGTGACAGGAGGCGAATTAGGCTGGCAGGCCTATCCGGGCATTCCTCGCTTTACCTACCACTCGATCAATACGACAACGGGCTTAGACGGTATCCTGCGTGTCTATAGTCTAAAAGTGAAAGCCGAAAAAGCGCTTCCTACGGACAATCCGTCTGTGGCGCAAATGGAGTACTGGATAGACGATCCCCTGAGCGCGAAACAAGTGATCGTGCTCACCGATCGCCCGGGACCGAACGACACCGTGTCCGTGCCGATCACCGAATTCGATTTCTCCGCTCTGCCTTCCGGTGAGCATGTGCTCTATCACCGCTTGCAAGACACCTACGGTGCCTACAGTCCGCTGATGGTGACTAAGTTCACGCGCCGCAACCCCTACGACTACGAGATGTACCTGCCGTACGATGCCACCGAATTGGAGGGCGAGCAGCAAACGGCGAATCCGACCTATTCGGCTTACCCGACAGAAATGGAATCCAAAATGCCCGAACCCAATTGTGATTAGATGCGTCGTCTGTTGTCCATAGTGTGTTGTGTGTGGCTGCTGAGCGCGGCTGTGTGGGGTGCTAACTCTACGCAAGGCACAGATTTCTGGGTCACCTACCTGCGCAACTTGCGGGCAGGAGACTGCAGTCTGATCGCTGCGGCTCCAACGGACGCAACAATCACCGTCACCAACCCACTTACGCAGTGGACCACTTCGTTCACTGTTCCTGCCGGTGAGACGGCCGTGTGCAATGTGCCGCGAGCACAAGCATACAACACCGCAGATGGCACAACTGACTCTAAAGGTCTGCATGTCACCTCCACGGCCCCGATCGCGCTGTATGCCTCCAATTATGCCGATGGAACCTATGACGCCACACTTGTGTTGCCTTCCCCGGCACTCGGCTTGGAGTATATCATCCAGACCTACGAGGACAAGCAGGAGGCGGCTGAGTTCGCGCTGGTCGCTACGCGGGACAACACCTCCGTCACCATCACACTGCATGCCCGCACCCAAGACGGACACGTGAAGAACGTTGCATATACGGTCACCTTGCATGCCGGGCAGACGTATCAAGTCTTCTGCGGCGACCCGGCTAATGATTTCTCCGGCACCTATATCCGTTCGGACAAACCCGTTGCGGTCTTTGCCGGACATGCCTGTGCCCGCGTGCCGGTGACGAACGATTGGTGTGACCACTTGGTGGAACAGCAGCTGCCGACCTCCTTGTGGGGCACGCAGTTCGCTGTGACCAAAGCGGTGGGGCAGCAAGGCAACCAAGTCATGGTGACCGCCCAAACGAACAACACTCTCGTGCACGTCAACGGCGTGCAAGTAGCCGTGCTGCAGGCCCTGCAGACCTATGCCTTCCGTCTGACCGACAACAGCGCGTTCGTGACGAGTTCTGAGCCCGTGAGTTGTAACCTCTATATAGAAGGCGCGCGCAGTAACAACCTGCACGGCGACCCTTCCTCCGTCACCATCCTGCCTACCGAACAATCTACGCGCGAGATAACCTTCTCTACGTTCCAGACCCATTCCTCTCAGACCCATTATGCCAATATCGTCACCACACCGTCAGGCGCGTCCTCGATGCGTTTGGACGGAGTGTCGGTCGCGGATGCGTTTGTGCCGCTGAACGGTAGCAATACCTGGCTCTATGCCCGCTTGCCCGTTGCACACGGCCTGCACACGCTGCGCACGACCAAAGACGGCTTCGTAGGCTACCTCTACGGAATGGGACACGCGGAGAGTTATGCGTACGCCATCGGTTCGTCCATCTACATACAGGACCATACGACCAACGGAGTAGGCGGTACCCCATACCTGGAGATGGAAGTGTCTGATGTACAGTGCTATAAGAAAGCGGTGACGTTCACCGGATACACCAATATTGACTACACCTCCGTCCTTTGGGACTTCGGGGATGGCAGCACGGCGAACAGCCTGACCGCTTCGCACACGTATGCCTCTCCCGGCGCGTACACGGTCCGTTTCACGGTCATCAAAGATGACTACCGGCCTACCACTACGCAGATGATCGTAGTGTCAGATATGTACCGCGACACGATTCGTGCAGAACTCTGCGAAGGGGAACACTATAGCATCAACGGGCAGACCTATTCAACCACAGGCCTGTACACCGTTCAACAGAGCTCTTCTGCCGCGTGCGACAGCCTCGTGATACTCGACCTGAAAGTGCACCCCGTGTACCGCACGGAGGAGCATGCCACGTTCCCCAAGGGCAGTTCGTGTCGTTGGCACGATCACCGCTACCGCACGGCCGGACACTACTACGACACCCTCACCACGGTTCACGGCTGTGATAGCATTACCGAACTGTATCTGACCGAAACAGACGCTTTGGTTGAACTATACGACACCATCTGCTGGCAATCCACTTATCGCTTCCGTAGTCATGATTACCCGCTACCCCCGGTAGATGGATACGAGGACCGCGATTTCATTAACTACACCCTGTGTTACCGCAACAAATCGAACTGTACGGCTTACCGCATGCACTTGGCTATTGTGCCGCGTGAGGGTGGGGAATACACCGTGTACGACACCATCTCGGACGGGCAGACATACACTTGGTTTGGTGAGACTTATGCCGTTGAAGGCACGTACCAGAAAGTGCTGGGGGACAACAACTGTATGCAGAACTACACCCTGCACTTGACCGTGCTGCCGTTCCCTATCCAAGTGATCGACACTGCGTTTTGTCACGGGGACACGATCCGTTGGAATGAACATTTCTATACCGAGCCAGGCACGTACCAAGACACGCTTTCCTCAGAGGTGGGAATAGAAGGCATTTACCAATTGAACATCTCTGACCACCGCGTATTCACACGTCTCACGGCCTCCGTGAACGATGACTCCTATCTGTTTGACGGACATCTGCTGACCGAGTCCGGCACCTACCGTTATACCTACCTCTCATCCGATGGATGCGATTCGGTCGTCACCCTGCACCTCGGCCTCCAAGAACCCTGTACTATTCATACGGACGAATACCTCGCTCTCTGCGACGAAGAGACGGTCATTTGGCACGAACAACTTTGTTCGCCCGGAAACGAATACCACACATCCTATCTGTCTGTAGAGGGTTGCGACTCCATCGTCACCCTGCATGTGACGGCATTGGAGAAGAAACAGATGAACCTGTCGGTAGGGCTTTGTCCGGGAGACTATTACCTCATGGGAGCCGAACGGCTGACCGAAGAGGGCACGTACGTCTATCACCTGACGAGCCGGGAGGGATGCGACTCAACCGTCACCCTGCAGCTGTATTATACACCGAGTTATTTGGATACGCTCAAGACCTTCACTCGTGTCAATGAACCCTATTCCTGGCAAGGCACCCAATACACCGAGGCGGGTGTTTATACCGTCGGCTTGGTGGCTTCCAACGGATGTGACAGCGTCAAGGTACTGCAGCTGGATGTGCTACCTGCTTGTCCTGTGGACAACACCGAGCACTTGTACGACACTATCATGGCCGGGCAGACCTACCCGTTCGAGGATGCGCTCTACACTGAGCAGGGCGTTTATACGCATACACTGATCGGTCAATACTTCTGCGACTCCATTCGTATCCTGCACCTTACGGTGAACAATCTGCATTTGCATTCGGTGGCCTCCTCAGACTCCTGTGCGGACAACGGCGTGCTGACGCTCGAAGTGGACTACACGGGATTGGTGCAGATGGTGCATGTCCGTTTCGATGAAGCGTCGCGCGAAGCGGGCTGGCGGGACACGACTATGGAGATGCCGGCAGACGGTTTGATTCGTTTGCCGATCACCGTACGTGCCGGACACTATAGTGTCACGGTCGAACTGCTGTTCCGCGGTGAGGTCGCGGCGTCCTATACCTTGCCGGTGACGCTCCTCTATCCCTCGTCGGTCTTAGAACAGGCATGGAACGATGTGGTGTTGGTGCTGACGCACGACTACAACGGCGGGTATGGTTTTACGGCCTTCCAGTGGTACGAGGACGGTCAGGCTTTGGCCGGCGAGACAGACTCGTACCTCTACCGCCCGTTGACGATGGGAGCCGCCTACAGCGCTTTACTGACCGAACAGGACGGCACGCAAATGATGACCTGTCCGCTCATTGCCCAACCGCAGCAGGATATATCCTTGTATCCGACAGTCGTACAGCCGCGGCAGATGATTCATTGCACAACAACGGAAGAGGGCACCGTCATGGTGTACAACGCTTTGGGTGTGCTCGTGCTGCGCACCGAACTGACGGCAGGGGATAACCTCTTCGCCGCTCCGGAAACGACCGGCCTGTACATAGCGAAGATCCATCTCAATGCCTCTAAAAACGCCAAGACTTATAAGCTGATCATCCGATGAAACGCGTTCGATTGTCCATACTGACCTTTCTCCTGTGCGCCCTCACACCTTGTGCCGCGCAGCACTATTTTGGTGTGACGGTGGCCGGTCATGCGCCCCGTTTCGTGGACCGTAGCGCTTTCACCCATACGCAGTGGACCGGCGGTGGGGACATCGGTTTGACATACGAGTGGCACTCAAATCATTTTCTCATTCATACGGGCGTTCGATATGCGTTCCTGCCTACGTCGTTGGCCGTAGACAGCCAACTGCTGGTGCAGGACATGCTGGATACACGTGGAGTGCTGTTCACTTACCGCGGCACGCTCAAACAACGGCAGGACGCGATCTTGACAGGACAACTCAACGTACCGTTGTACATTGGCGGGGCATGGAGCGGTTTCTACTGTATGGGCGGACTCAACCTGTCCGTGTCCATGCATTCGCAGGCGCGAATCACGGCACAACTCAAGACCGTAGGCGATTACAACGGACGGTACTACGCCGATCTGGAAGACATGCCGAATCACGGCTATCATGATTTTGAACCTGTCTCATCCCGTCACATGATGCCGCTTCCGCTCATTGATGTACGCGTCGGTGCAGAGCTGGGTTACATGTTTCCCATGCGTGTCTCCTCGCTTCATATCAGGCGTGTTCCGGTAATGCGTATCGGCGTTTTTGCCGAATACGGACTGCGGAACAATAGGCAGCAAACGACACCTCCATCAGCCCGTACAACACCTGATTATGAGCATTATATGAGCGTGACAATGACCCATCTGTATGCGTCAACAGACGAACCGTACGCCACCGCACATTGGCTCACGTTCGGCTTGAGAATGACCTTCCTTTTCCCCGTTTCCGACTCCGCGAACGGCCACACATGCAGTTGTTACGCCCCGTGGGATGAGAAATAAGAGCGGAAAAATACAAAATTTTTGACACAAACCTTGCATATGTGCAAAAAAAGCAGTACCTTTGTAGCCGAAACAGAAACTACTTAATTTATCTATATGAAAACAACTACTGACTATTGTGCGTTGGCGTGGAAAGAGCTGCGCGCACAATTCAAACAAGTGTTCGTTATTATGCTGGCGGTGGTGAGCCTCGGCATGATTGCGGCATGTGTGCTGTACGGCGCGTACTACTGGTTCACTACGACGCAGAGTATCATCGCGGCACTGGTGACTATCATGGTCGCATTGCTCGTTGTGCTGACCGTAGGTTTGTTCAATTATTACATACCTGTATGGTTCTTGACCTTGGTGCGCAAGCAGCAGCCTTGGTATGAGGCGCAGACAGGCTACTTACGTGCGCTGATAGCGGCGTTCTTAGTGTTGCTGCCGTCTTTCCTGCAAGAGATCGTCAGTCTGCCGATGGACCTGGCTCAGGAACCATCGATCATCGCGTCGCTGTTGGTGCTGGTACTGATGCCGCCGGTGATTGTGTTCTCCGTGTGGTGGACCTATGCGGTAGGGCATATTCTGTCATTCCGCGTATATGACCATCCCGATCGGACGGTCTTCCAGTCAGTAGGGGATTCGATTCGGATGATGAAAGGTTACAAACTCAGCCTGTTCTGCATCGATCTGCTCATCATGCTGTTGCCGGTGATCGTACTTGTGGCGGTGATCTTCGTGCTGGTGTTCGGGGTAGCGTTTGTGATGGCATTGGCTCCGGAATACACGGTGCTGGCTGCTGTGATCGCAGCGGTGGTGGCGCTGCCGGTGGTTGCGGTGTATGGGTTTGTCGTCGAGCCGATGCTCTATATCGCCCATGCGCTGTTCTACGAGGACATGCGTGCCGAGCAGGAAGCAACAGAAAGTGAAACAAGTGTAGAATAATAAAAACAGAATACTATGCATAACAAAGTTTTGAAAGGTGCGTTGATAGGCACTATCATCTTCTCGGTTCTGTATGAACTGATGGCTTTAGTAGGACGTTATTTCATTGTCCGTATCGCCCATCTGTTTACTAATATAGGACTCGTGTATGACATCTTTAACCATGTGCAGAACGGGTTGTACGGGCTCACGCAGTTGGCATTTATCATTGCCGGTTTGGCGTTTCTGCTGGCCAACACCAAGAGCCTGCAGGCTGTGCTGGGCGGTTGTGTGCTGAGCTTGCGTGCGTTGATGCTGCTTTCGCAGGCTATTCTGTGGACCGTGTTCGGCCTGATAGGTAACACGGCAGCGCGCAGCATGATCTATCCCGATTGGATGTCATGGTCGCAGATCGTGCTCTTCGTGGCAGCGTACTGCCTGATTGCTTGGCACTATCGCAGCTATGCGATGCTCGCTCTCGGTATCGCAGCGGCGGTGTTCAAGATCATGATCCAGGTGCTCTATACCTGCCTTTCCCACGAACTGATAAACTGGACGACTTACTTTACCGTAACCGGTATCCTCGGCCTCTTTGTCTTCGCTGCCGGCCTCGTTTACCTCATCCTCTGGTTCGTCAACGCCAAGAAACAGAAACTAACTGAATAACTATTTATACCATGAAAAAACCAATTGTTCTTATGCTATCATTAGCATTAATCGCTTGCGCAGGCAAGCAGTTGAAGTTGGAAGATGAGTGCGTCTATAGCCCGCAGAAGACGCAGTTCGCGTTCTGGTCCAACGTGGCAGAGCAGATGGAAGTGATCATCTATGATGATGCTGTCAGTGATCAGCAAACAGTAGTCAGCTTGACCAAAGGCGAGAACGATTTCTGGACCGCGACCGTCAAGGGTGACCTGGTCGGTAAGTACTACACCGTCCGTTCGTTCCAGAACGGCGAGTGGGCACCCGAAGCCCCGGGTATCTTTGCCAAGGCGGTGAGCATCAACGGTCAGCGTGCTGCGATCATTGACATGAACGCGACCAACCCCGAAGGGTGGGAGAACGATGTGCGCCCCGCGATGCCCGACATGACCGATATAGTCGTCTATGAAACCCATATGCGCGACTACACCATGTCGCCGAACTCGGGCATTGAGCACAAGGGCAAGTTCCTGGGTATGGCCGAGAAACCGGCGATCAACCACCTCAAAGAACTGGGCATTACCCACCTGCAGATCCTGCCGATGTTTGACTACGGCTCCATTGACGAGACGACGCTGGAGAAGAACCGCTATAACTGGGGCTACGACCCGGTGAACTATAACGCTCCCGAAGGTGGCTATTCGTCGGATCCTGCAGACCCGGCATGCCGTATTCGCGAAGCGAAGATGATGATTCAGGCAATGCACGCCAACGGAATTCGCGTCATCATGGACGTGGTCTACAACCACACGTACGATGTGATGGGTTGCGCGCTCGGTCGTGTTGTGCCGCAGTATTTCTACCGCCTCAATGAGGATGGCACCTATGCCAACGGTTCGGGTTGCGGCAACGAGACCGCTTCCGATCACGAGATGATGCGTCAGTTCATGGTGGAGTCCGTTTGCTACTGGGCACGCGAGTACCACATCGACGGTTTCCGCTTTGACCTCATGGGTATCCATGACCAGGAGACGATGAACGCTATCCGTGCTGCGCTGGACGAGATCGACCCGACCATACTCACTTATGGTGAGGGTTGGGCTGCAATGAGCCCCGCCTATCCGTACGAAGAGCTCGCTATGAAACAGTGGACGTATAAGATGCCCCGCGTAGGTGCGTTCAGCGATGATATCCGCAATGCTCTCATCGGCTCACCGTTTGATCACGAGCGCGGTTTCGCGTCCGGAAACGGTGCCTGCAAAGAGGCGCTGATGAACGGTCTGGTAGGCTGTATTGGCTTTGAGGACCCGAATGGCCAACTGGGTGCAGAGCCGCTCTGCTGGAGTGGAGAACCCATGCAGCACGTATCCTATATCACCTGTCACGATAACTACTGTCTGCGCGACCGCATTGCTGTGTCGGCCGCTGAAGAGAGTGAAGCAACGCAGCTGCGCATGAACAAATTGGCGCAGACCGCAGTGCTCGTTTCGCAAGGAATGTCGTTCATCTACGGCGGTGAGGAACTGTTCCGCACCAAACTCGGTATCGACAACAGTTATCAGAGCCCCGACAGCATCAATATCATTCCGTGGGAGAACCAACTTATCTATGCCGATCTGTATGAGTACTACTGCCAACTGATTGCTATTCGCCGTGCGCACAAAGGCTTCCGTCTTGGTTGCGCGGAGGCGGTGAAGGAGCATGTGGAGTTTATCCCGACGGACAACGAGCACCTGATCATCTACCGCATCAAGAACCTCGAAGGTATCGACAGCGCCAAGTCGCTAATCGTGCTGCTCAACGGCGGACCGGAAGAAGCGACGGTAGCGATGCCGGCAGCGGAAGGCAATTATGTGCTGCTGGCATACGACGGTGCGGCGAATGCAGCAGGACTCGATTTTGCCTCGCATGAGCAGGAGACCGTCAAGCCGTATTCGGCGACCATCATTGCCGAATATCCGCAGCCGGAAGAGTAAAAATACACAAAAAATAAAAAAAGTTGCTCAAATATTTGTATATTTGAAAAAAAAGCAGTACCTTTGCAGCGTGAAATGAATGAGGGGACCCCGACGGGTTCCCTCGATTTTATAAAATATGGACAAGCAGCAATTACAAAATTGGATCGAACAGTACCTGCAGGGTACCGAGTATGAGCTGATCACGCTGAACGTGTCAGCCGGTAATGATATTTTGGTCGAGGTAGACCGTTTGGCGGGCGTGGATGTGGATTTCTGCGCGGAGCTGAATCACTATCTCGTGGAGAAACTGGACGCCGTAGAACCGGACTATTCGCTCGAAGTGGGATCTGTCAGCCTGACCGACCCGTTCAAGACCAAGATGCAGTACGAGAAGAACCTCGGGCATGATGTGGAGATTCTCGTAGAAGGTAAGAAACTGCGTGGTCAACTGGTTTCAGTAGATGAGGACACCTTCTCGGTGGATATCGAAGAGAAGGTAGCCGTGGAGGGAAAGAAGCGCAAAGAGACGCAGATCGTCACTCACACCTGGCGCTACGACGAACCGAAGTACGTGAAATATGATTTAAAATTTTAATAGAATGGCAACTGCAAAACAAACACAAGAGACAATCAATCTGATTGACATTTTCTCTGAATTCAAAGACTTTAAACGCATTGACAAGCAAACGTTTATCAATGTGCTGCAGGATTCTTTCCGCAGCGTGATCACCAAGATGTACGGCAACGCCGCTAACTACGACGTCATCGTCAACCCGGACAAGGGTGACCTGGAGATCTACCGCAACCGTCTGGTGATGGAAGACGACGATGTAGCGAATCCCGAGACGCAAATCGCACTGAGCGATGCGCTGCTGCTCGATGACGAAGCGGAAGTCGGTGAAGAGGTAACCGACAAGGTGGACCTCAATTCCTTCGGCCGTCGTATGATCCTGAACCTCCGTCAGACCTTGGCATCGAAGATCCTGGAACTCCAGAAAGAGAGCCTCTACCTCAAGTACAAAGAGATGATCGGTCAGGTGGTAACCGGCGAGCTCTATCAGGTATGGAAGAAAGAGATGCTGCTGCTCGATGAAGAGGGCAACGAACTCTATCTGCCGAAGCAAAACCAGATCCCGACGGATTTCTACCGGAAGGGCGAGATGGTTCGTGCCGTAGTTATCCAGGTGGAGAATAACAACCAGAACCCCAAGATCATTCTGTCCCGTACCGCTCCGCTGTTCCTGCAACGTCTGTTCGAGCAGGAAGTGCCGGAAGTGAAAGAAGGCCTTATCGCTATCAAGAAGATTGCCCGTATTCCGGGTGAGCGCGCTAAAGTGGCTGTGGAGACCTTCGACGACCGCATTGATCCGGTAGGCGCTTGTGTGGGCGTGAAGGGTGCACGTATTCACGGCATCGTACGTGAGTTGCGCAACGAGAACATCGACGTCATCAACTACACCCAGAACACCAACCTCTATATCCAACGTGCGTTGTCTCCTGCTAAGATCTCGAGCATGGAGATTGACGAAGAGGCTAAGACGGCTAAGGTTTATCTGCAGCCGGAAGAGGTCAGCCTCGCTATCGGTAAGGGCGGATACAACATCAAGTTGGCTTCCATGCTCACCGGTTACGAGATTGATGTCTATCGCGAGATCAACGAGCAGGACTTTGACGATATCTACCTGGACGAGTTCAACGACGAGATCGACCAGTGGGTACTCGATGCCTTCAAGGCGATCGGTCTGGACACCGCCAAGGATGTACTGGGCACGAGCAAGGAGAAACTGCTCAAACAGACCGACCTCGAGGAGGAGACGATTGATGACGTACTCCGTATCCTCAAGGCTGAGTTTGAAAACGACTAAGACCAAAGGTCTAATTGACGATTGGACGATTGACGAGGTACGATTGATTGTTCAATTGAAAAAATTGATCGATTGTTCGTGGTAAATCGTCAATAAAAAACAAATCGTAAATAAATCGCAAAATCGTAAATCGTAAAATCGTAAATTATATTATGGCAATTAAGTTAATTAAAGCATGTAAAGAATTAAATATAGGTATGGCCACTCTCACCGCATGGTGCGAGAAGAACGGTCATGCCGTAGAGTCGGACCCGAACGTGCGTATCGACGATGACCTCTACCTGCTGCTTGCCAAAGAGTTCAGCAAGGACCTGGCAACCAAGTTAGAGGCCGATCGTTTGGCTGCGGAGCGTCAGGCTCGTGACGAGGCGGAGAAAGCGGCTGCTGAGGCTGCCAAGCGCGCCAAGGAAGAGGCGGAAGCGGCTCGTCTGGCTGAAGAGGAGGCGAAGAAAGAGGCAGCTCGCATAGCGGCTCAACGCGCAGCCGAAGAGGCAGAGAAAGCACGTCAGGAAGCCGAGAAAGCGAAGGCGGAAGCGGAAGCGGCTGCTGCGGCTGCAAAAGCGGAAGAGGCGAAGAACGAAGAGGCGAAGGTAGAGAAACCGAAGCCGGAGATCTTCACACTCGGCAAGCCGGAACTGAAGAACGCTCCCAAGGTGCTGGGTAAGATTGACCTCAACGCGATCGATACCTCCACTCGTCCTGCCAAGAAGACCAAAGAGCAGAAACGCAAAGAGCGTGAGGAGCGTCAGAAAGAGCAGCAGGCACAACAGCAGGCTGCGGCTGCAGAACGCGCAGAGCGCCGTAAACGTGAGCGTATCAAGAACAACGCCACCAAGGTCGATCCGAACGATAAACGCAACCAGGTTGGTAAGAAGAGCAAGAAGAACCAACCCCGTGAGGCTACGCAGGAAGAGGTGGATAAGGCGCTGAAAGAGACGCTGAGCCGTTTGACGCAGAAGAAGGGTCAGTCCAACACATCCAAGTACAAACGCGAGCGTCGTGAGCAAGAGCGTGAGAAGCATGAACTCGAAATCATGGAGGCACAGGAGCAATCCAAAGTGCTGAAACTGACGGAGTTTGTGACGGCGAACGACCTGGCGGTCATGATGAACGTACCGGTGAACAAGATCATCGGAACCTGTATGTCGCTCGGTCTGTTCGTATCCATCAACCAGCGTCTCGATGCCGAGACGATCAACCTCGTGGCAGAGGAGTTCGGTTTCACAACTGAGTATGTATCCGCTAAGGTGGTTGAGGAGATCAACGCCGACGAGGTGATCAACGATGAAGATATGGAGCCGCGTTGCCCGATCATCACCGTCATGGGTCACGTCGATCACGGTAAGACTTCGCTCTTGGACCACATCCGTAATGCGAACGTGATCGCCGGTGAGGCCGGTGGTATCACCCAGCACATCGGTGCATACAACGTCAAGCTCAAGAACGGTCAGCATATCACGTTCCTCGATACGCCGGGTCACGCGGCCTTCACCGCAATGCGTGCCCGTGGTGCCAAAGTGACGGATATAGCGATCATCATCATTGCTGCCGACGATGCGGTCATGCCGCAGACCATCGAGGCCATCAACCACGCCCAAGCGGCCGGTGTACCGATGGTATTTGCCATCAACAAGGTCGATAAACCCGGTGCTAACCCCGATAAGATCCGTGAGCAACTGAGTAACATGAACATCCTTGTCGAAGATTGGGGTGGTAAGTACCAGTGTCAGGAGATCTCAGCCAAGAAAGGAACGGGCGTCTATGAGTTGCTCGAAAAAGTGCTGCTTGAAGCAGAACTGCTCGACCTCAAGGCGAACCCCAAACGTCGTGCGAAAGGTTCGGTCATCGAGTCTTCGTTGGACAAAGGACGCGGCTACGTAGCTACGCTGCTGGTTCAGGACGGAACACTCCGAATGGGCGACATCGTGCTCGCCGGTACATTCCACGGTCGTATCAAAGCGATGTTCAATGAGCGTGGTCAGAAGATCACGGAGGTACATCCGGGTGAACCGTGTTCGATCCTCGGTCTGAACGGTGCTCCGCAGGCCGGTGACGAGTTCAACGTACTGCCGACCGAGCAGGAGGCTCGTGAGATTGCGAACAAACGTGAGCAGTTGCAACGTGAACAATCGATCCGCACCAAGAAACACGTCGGACTCGAGGAGATCGGTCGTCGTCTGGCTATCGGTGACTTCAAGGAGCTCAACATCATCGTCAAAGCCGATGTGGACGGTTCCGTGGAGGCGATCAAGGACTCGCTCATCAAACTGTCGACGGAGAATATCCAGGTCAACGTCATCCACGGCGCCGTCGGTGCTATCTCAGACAGCGATGTGATGTTGGCTGCGGCTTCGGATGCGATCATAGTCGGCTTCAACGTACGTCCTACCGGCACGGCTCGTCGTATGGCAGAGACCGAAGAGGTGGATATCCGTATCTACTCCATCATCTACGATGCGATCAACGAGGTGAAGGCCGCTATGGAAGGTATGTTGGCTCCGGAGGTGAAGGAAGAGGTGACAGCTACCCTCGAGGTACTGCAGACCTTCCATATCTCGAAAGTGGGTACGATTGCCGGATGTATCGTGCGTGAGGGTAAGATCAAGCGCGGTAACAAAGTACGCGTCATTCGTGACGGTATCGTGATCAAGACCGCCGAACTGGCATCCCTCAAACACATCAAAGACGATATCAAAGAGGCAGGTGTGAACACCGAGTGCGGTCTGAGCCTCAAGGCCTACGACGACCTCAAAGAGGGCGATATCCTCGAGAGCTTCGAAGAGATTGAAGTAGCAAAGTCTTTGTAAAATACGAAAAATATGAAGAAATTATCATTATTGGCTCTGGCAGCCCTGACATTGACAGGCTGTTGGACCACACGTATTTGGACAGTTGCCCCGGCAGAGGAGACAACGGTTGTTATCGCTGAGCGTCCGAAGACGACGTACACGACTACGGTGACCACACCCAACCCGCGTACGACGACGGTGACGACGTTCACTGCGACGAGTTACAACACCGATTGGTGTTTCTACCTCGACCTCAATGCCGTTGCGGCTGCGTTCGCAGAGAGCAATTCGGTACAGGAGTTTGAGAAGATATTGAACTCCAGCCGGTATATGATCAACAACCTCGACCTCAACCACGACGGGTGGATTGACTACCTGCGCGTGATTGAGACCCGTCGGGGTTATTACCATACGCTTCTGATCCAGGCGTGTCTGGCTCCGGGTGTGTTCCAGGACGTCGCTACGCTCATCGCAGAGCGTCGTGCAGACGTGCTGATGGTAGAGGTAGTGGGAGATGCGTATCTGTACGGCTATAACTACATCGTTCGTCCGGTGTTCGTCAAACGTCCGCCGATGTGGGATGTGTACGGCCGTCCGAGTTACAACCCCTGGTCGTCTCCGTACCACTACAGTTATCTGCCGTCGTACTACACACGCCCGAAACCGATCTATCTGAATCATTATCAGGCGTATGTGAACACGTATATGCATAACCACACGTACTGTCACCACTGTGACTATCCGAACCAGCCGTTCTATCCGAGCTACACCTCAATGACCCAAGAGCACCGACGCAACGACTATCAGGTGCTGCATCCGGACGACTCGTTCGATCGCCGAGTGACCCGTTCGTCGTCACAGAGTGTGCGTGGCGCCAGCAACGCTGGTCAGTTACGTCAAGTGGTAGCTGCGGAGTCGAACAACTCCACAACGACCACCTCAACACGTAGTACTACGACCACGACTCCGACGAAGACGACTACAACGACTACTTCGAGCCGTGGAACTCAGACGACTACGCCGGCAAAGACCACGCCTGCACAGACGACTACAACGACCACGTCGACCCGTAGCACGCAAACGACGGAGACGAAGTCAACTCGTAGCACGACTACAACGAAGCCTGCTACGCGTCAACCGACCACGTCGGTTGATACACGTGTGAATAAAAACGGAGCGACCCGTACTACGGTTAAAACCACCGATAGTAAAGGTCGCACCCGGACGGTAAAACGGGAAGGCACTACGTCCACCCGTTCCGGTTCGTCCACTAGATCCTCTCAAGGCTCGACAAACGAATCCAGCCCTCGTTCTGGCCAACGTGGACGTTAGCCCACTCACCAATCGTTTCACGAATCGTCACTTTGGTGCCTTCGTGAATGGTGAACAGGTCTGTTCCCGATCGGTCGGGTGAGGACTTGGCATTGACAACTCCCTGTGTGATGATTGCTTCATTGCGCAGGGAGTCTCTTTGATGCAGTGAGCCGGCGTTTAGACCGGTGATGAGCGAGAAGAGTAGGGCTATCCATGCGCAGTGGAACGCGGTCTTACGCAGCCAAGGCGCACGGCCCAACAGGAACAGCAGAATACCGGTCAGAGCCAGCACGAACAGGCAGATAGAGAGAATGACCCAGGTCGGCTCACTCAGCGCATTACGCACCGTACGCGCCCAAGAGGAGAGGAAGAAATCCTGCTCGACGATGTTATCGGTGATGCGGCTCTTAGCGAACTCCAGGTTGTACTTCGCATCCTTGTGCGTCGGTTGAAGACGCAGTGCCCGCTCGTAACTCAAGATCGCTTGCGCCAATTCGCCTTGCTTATAGTAGGCGTTGCCTAAGTTATAGTACACGGTGGCACTCGGCTGCTCGGCCAAGATAGCTTCATAGGCAGTTACCGCCTCATCGTATCGTCCTTCTGCATAAGCGGTGTTGGCCTCATCGAAAGCGCTCTGCGCATAAGCAGAAATGCTGAAAAGAATAATTGTCAATAAGGAAAGGCCTTTCACCTTTAACCTTTCACCTTTCACCTTTATATTCATATTTTTTCGTTTTCAAGGTTGTTAATCAAGTTCGTAGTTGCTTTGTACAGATCGTCCATACCGTGGTCGGTGCTGGGCGCGTAGCGGGCGAACTCGGCGGTCGAGAGCACGTTCGTCACCTCGCCGATGAGCTGTTCGCTCACACCTTTCTGACGGAGCAGAGTAGCGATGTTTTCCTTATTCAGGTCGGCTGTCGGAATGGACAGACGGTCGCTGAGATAGGTCCATGCGGCCCGCTCAATCTCTTCGTAGAAGCGGTTCTTATCGTTCGCTTTGAGCGCTGCTGCAGCGGCTTTGAGACGTTTCTGTGCCACTTTGTTGGCGCGTTTATACCGTACGCGTGTCATGTCTGCATTCTCCTTGATCTGCTTACGCAGTACGATCAGCAGGATGATGGCAATCAAAAGCGGAATGAGATAGCACAGCCAGAACGTCCAACTGCCGTATTCAATGAACTTCTCGCCTTTCGCCTTGATCCGTTCGCCATTGGTATCAATGTACCGGATATCGGTGCCAAGTTGTTTGATGTCCTCTTTCTGGGCGTAGGAGATGACCGCACCTTCGTCCGCCTTACCGCTGCCGGCACCGCGTTTCACATGAATCGTGTACTCGGGCGTGCTGAGAGTCTTGTAACTCTTGTCTTCGATATCAAAGTAACTGAAGTGCACAGCCGGTATGGTGTATTCGCCTGCGTTGCGCGCAATGACCAGATACTCAATGGACTTGGTGCCGCTTACACCGGAAGTGGTCGTGCTGAAGTTATTGGTCACTTTGGGATCGTACGGTTCGAACCCTTCGGGCCAATCGATAGCCGGTGTCTTGAGCAGTTTCATGTTACCCGTACCGCTGATGTCCAGTTTGATGGTTACGGCATCGTTGGCCTGCACCTCGGTTTGGGAGATCGAAGGGGTGAGGGTGAACTTACCCACACCGCCGGAGAATCCTGCGGGTTTACCGCTCGGCAGCGCACTCACTTTAATGGTCGCGCCCGGGGCGGTGAGCATCTTGGTCACATTGGTGTACGTGCCGAAGAAATCGTCGAAGATAGAGCGCGATTTGGAACGCGTCTGCACACGCAGAACGGCTTCGAAATTAGCCGGGTCAATCTTGATCTCCCCCGAGTGCTGCGGATAGAGCAGGGTGCGGTACAACACTGCCGTCTGATAATTGCGGCCGTTATAGTGCTCCAGTTCGGTCTGTATCTCGCCTTGCTCCAGTTCTTGTTTCAAGAATCCGGTGAACTCCGGCAACTTGGTGTTGTTGGTCAACTGCGCTACATCCACGTTCGCAAAATAGAGTTTGTACGTCACCAGCAGTGCTTCCTGTTCGTGCACATGGGTCTTGCTCACGATGGTCCGCACGAACAGGTTCTCCGAGGAGACATTGGCGGACGAACCGGACTGACTAGGCTGACCGGAAGTCCCGGAATTACCGGACTGACCGCTCGAAGTGCTTTGGCTCGGCTGTTTGTCTTCCGGCAGAACCTCAATGCGCACGCCGTTGGACTGCACGGTCTCGCCGTTCACCTTGACGGTTGCGGGAGCGATCGTGAACGTACCGGTTCGTTGCGCCATCAGGGTGTAGGTGTAGGTCTGCTCGAACACCGACGTACGTTTGCCGTTAATGAACGACGTGCTGCTGCTGGTCGAGGTGTACGGACCGGCCAGATAGTCAAAATCCGTGAATTCGGGCGCTTGCAACTCGCGACTCCGCTGGTTCACGGTGTACGACAGTTGGAACGGCTGACCGAGAATCACCTGCTTCGGGGCCTGCGCCTTGAACACCACATCATCGGCATACGCGCTCAATGCGATGCCGATGAAACTCAAAACTATAAATAATTTCTTATACATATTTTATTTGTTTGATTTTGAATTTTTCGTGAGCAGGTTTGAATTTTTGTGGTAAGGGAGTTATGGGGTCCATAATGACCGAACCAAAAAGCCAAAGATGCTACGAAAAAGCAAAATACTACCAATCTTTTTCTACACGGCGTTTTTTACCTTGCTGACGTTTGATGTTCTCTTGCGTCTCTTGTTCGTCTTGTTCTAAGGCTTGCAGGATCTGCTCGGCCGTCTCTTTGTCCATCTGGTCCTCATTTTGCTCTTGCTGCTGCTGTTGCTGCTGTTGCTGCTGTTGCTCTTGCTCTTGCTGCTCTTGTTGATCCTGCTGGTCTTGTTGCTGCTGTTGTTGTTGCTGTTGTTGCTGTTGCTGTTGCTGATCCTGATTCTGCTGGTCTTGTTGCTGTTGCTGCTGTTGTTGCTGCAACATCTGCATCGCTTTCACCAGGTTATAACGCGTGTCATCATCCTTAGGGTTCGCGCGTAGCGACTCTTGATACGCCGACACCGCATCTCCGTACTGCTGCAACGCATAGTGACAGTTACCGATGTTATGTTTAACGCGCGCATACCGCTCTTTGTCCTTCTCCGCGTTGAGCATTTGCTCTGCGGTCTCGAACTGCTCCAGCGCATCCTGGAACTTGTCCTGTTTGTACAGCGCGTCGCCAAGGTTGTAATGCGCCTCGTAGCTGTTCTTGTTCTCCTCCAAACCGCGGCGGTAGTCAATCTCCGCTTTGGTGTAACCCTCTTTGTTGTAGTGGTAATTGCCTTTGATCACATCCACCATCTCGCGTTGCGCGAAACTAAAGGCGAACGGCAAAAGGCTAAGGGCTAATGTTATAATGGTCCGTTTCATATCTTTCATCCTTTCATTCTTTCACTCCTTCATCTTTCATCTCCCCAAATATATCTAATCGGGTTAATGCTTTGTTCTTACGGTTGAAGATAAAGAAGTCGATCACCAACAGCAGCAGTGCTACCAAAGCAAAGCTTTGGAACTGCTCGTTATACTCGGTATAGACCTGTGTTTCAAACTCCTGGGTCGCCAGTTTGTCGATCTCACGCTGGATCGCTTTCATCGCGGTGTTGGTGTTGTCACAGCGGACGTAGAAACCGCCACCGGCCTGTGCAATCTCGCGACACATGTCTTCGTTGAGCTTGCTGACAACCACATTGCCGTTCCGGTCCTTGCGGAAGCTGTTCGTTCCCGGCATGGGAATCGGGCTACCTTCGGGTTTACCGATTCCGACCACAATCACCTGAATACCCATCTCTTTGGCTTTCTTGGCGGCCGCTACAGCATCGTCCTCATGGTTCTCACCATCGGTGATAAGAATGATCACACGGCTTGCGTCCGAAACGGTTTGGCCATCTCGGTCATTGACCGCCCCAAAACATCTAATGGAGGTGTTGAGTGCCTGACCGATGGCCGTTCCTTGGGTCTTAATGAGGTCCGGGGTGATGGTATTAAGGAACATCTTCGCCGACACGTAGTCGCACGTGATCGGTAACTGAATGAACGCGTCACCGGCGAACACGACGAGGCCCACTTTGTCGTTCACCATGTTATCCATGAGCTTGCTCATCATCTGTTTAGCGCGGTCCAGACGGTTCGGTGCCACGTCTTCTGCCAGCATGGAGTTGGAAATATCCAAGGCGACGATGGCTTCGATACCGTTGCGTTTCTCCGTACGCTCGGACGTACCGAACTGAGGTCGTGCAGCGGCTACAATGAGCAGCGCCAAGGCTACCATGCAGAGGATGAACTTAACGGTCGGACGGGTCTTGCTCGCATTCGGCATCAGTTGTTCCATCAACTCTTCGTCACCGAACGCACGCAACTGACGACGTTTGTGGCGCGTGTAGAAATAATAGGCGAAGGACAGTACGGGAATGATCCATCCCAGCCATAACAGTTCTGTATTTGCAAAACGAAACATCCTTAGTAATTTTTAATTCTTAATTTTTAATTTTTAATTACTAATTGTGCGCAGCACAAAATAGCGTAGTATCACTTCAAGCAGCAGGCAGGCCAAGGCGGCGATGATGTAAGGCATGAAGTTCTCCGTATGTTTGGAGTACTCGCGTACACGCAGTTTGGTTTTCTCCATCTGATCGATCTGCTCGTAGATTTGTTTGAGGCTGTTGTTGTCCGTAGCACGGAAATACTGACCGCCTGTTTTGTTGGCAATGCCGCGCAGGGTCGCTTCGTCAAACTCCGAATCCATCGTCACGTACTGCCGTCCCATCGGGGTGTTAACCGGCACACGAGTCTGACCGTAACTGCCCACACCGACGGTATAAACACGGATACCGAACGTCTTGGCGATCTCGGCAGCGGTCTGCGGGTCAATGTCGCCGCGGTTGTTGGAACCATCCGTCAGCAATATCACCACTTTGGACTTGGTCTCGCTGTCTTTCATGCGGTTCACCGCGTTCGCCAGACCCAGACCGATCGCTGTGCCGTCTTCGATCATACCATACTCAACCGATTGGAACAGGTTAACCAGCACGGCGTGATCCGTAGTCAGCGGGCACTGCGTAAAACTCTCTCCGGCAAACACCACCAGACCGATCTGATCGTTCGGACGGTTTTTGACGAACTCGGATGCTACGTCCTTGGCTGCCTCCAGACGGTTCGGTTTGAGGTCTTCTGCCAACATGGTTCCGGATATATCCAGCGCCATCATGATGTCGATACCTTCAGTGCTCTCTTTGGACCATTTATTGGTCAACTGCGGCCGTGCCAAGGCGATGCTGAGCAGCGCAACAGCCGCTACGCGCAGCGCGAACGGCACGTGGAGCAGCCATACGCGCAACGAACGAGGCTGCTTGGCGAACGCGCTCGTGTCGCTGATCTGCACGCTGGCGTCCGATTTGTGCAACTCGTAGAAGTACCATACACCAATTGGTACGATCAGCAGCAGTAAAAATAAATATGCGGGATTAGCAAATGTCATACTTCGTCCTCCTTTTGACTATTGTCTTTTGGGTCCTGGCTCTCGACGATCTTGGTCTCATTGACAAACTCATACGCGGTCGTCAGTGCTTTCTCGTTCTCGTCCGGAGTGGTGCTCCACTTGGCGAACTTAACGAGGTCAGCCAACTGCAACATCGTACGCAGGTTCTCGTACAACTCCTTGCCGTCAACATTAGCCTCTAACCCTTCGCCTTTCGCCAAGAGAATTGGTTTGATCTCTTTGAGCGTCTCGTCACTCGTCTTCTCCGTGCTGTGCACGTCGAACCGGCGACCGATATACTCACGCACCACATCGGTCAAGTCCGTGTGGTACTCTTTGACTTGACCCTTCTGCCAGATCTTGGCAATCTTGATGGCATCCAGTTTCTCGAGTGCCACCTCGTCTGCCGGTCGCAGCAGTTCCGGATTGACCGGTTCCTCTTTGGGCTTGCGGCGGCTGAGAAGCCAATAAACGAGATAACCTATTCCGGTGAGAACCAACGCGATACCGAGTGCCAACAGGATCCATCGGATGATACCCCACCACCAAATCGGTGCCCGTTCAACGGGTTTGATGTCCGTGATGGCATTCGTCGAATCGGCCTCCAGATCGAACGGCTGAAGGACGTTCAGCGCCATCGGTTCGGTACGGAATGTATCTTCACCGCTCACGATCTCGATGGGGCGCACGACAAAGAGCGAGTCTTTGAAACTGGTCAGCGTCAAGTATTGGTTCAGCTGCAGCCGGCCGTCGGGCAGGGTAGTGGTGTCCACGATCGTACGATCGATGATCTCGATGCCGTCTTGCAGCGTCTCACCGAACACCGGCCACTCGACCCGTTCGTTCGCTTCCTGCGTCACACGGATATGCATATCCGTCTGGTCTCCGATTCGCATCTCGGTCGAATCGATGGACGCAGAAACAATTATCGCTAATAAAATATTCAACATCTTACTGTGAAATATTCATTATTCATTAATCATTATTCATTGCTTAAAAAGTTGCATCAACTTTTTCACATAGTCTTCATCCGTGCGCATGCTCACGTGGTTGATACCCGTTTTGGTATAAATGGTATCCAAAGCCACCTGCTGTTCTGCCCAGGCTTTCGAATACGCAGCGCGAGTGCTGCTCAGCCAGGTATCCACCCACACACGTGCTCCTGTCTCCGGATCACGCAGTTTGATGAGTCCCACGTTCGGCATTTCCGCGTCGCGGCGGTCGTAGATCTGAATTACACTTAGGTCATGCTTGCGGCTCGCAATAACGATAGGATCTACTTCGCCTCTAACCGTTAGCCTTTTGCCTAATTTTGGGTCCATCATATCCGAGATCAGGAACGCCGTGCAACGCCGTTTCTGCGCGTTCGTCAGGAACTGCAGCGCCGCGTTGATGTTCGTCCCCGTGTGTTCGGGTTCGAAACTGAGCAACTCGCGGATGATATGCAGCACGTGCGATTTACCTTTCTTGGGAGGAATAAATTTCTCCACTTGGTCGGAGAAGAAGATCACACCCACCTTATCGTTGTTCTCGATCGTGGAGAAAGCGAGCGTAGCGGCTACTTCGGCCATCGTGTCACGTTTCATCTGGCTCACCGTACCGAAGTTACGGCTGCCGCTGACATCGACGAGCAACATCACCGTCAGTTCTCGCTCTTCCTCATAGACCTTGATGTACGGCCGGTTCATACGTGCCGTCACATTCCAATCGATGGACCGCACATCGTCTCCCGGCTGGTACTCACGCACCTCCGAAAAGGCCATACCACGACCTTTGAACTGGCTGTGGTACTCGCCTGCGAAGATGTTACGACTCAACCCGTGGGTTTTGATCTCTATCTTCCGAACTTTTTGTAATAACTCTTCTGAAGTCATAATCTTAAGCTTTCAGCATTCAGCTTTCAGCATTCAGCTTTCAGCATTCAGCTTTCTGACGGCTGATGGCTGACGGCTGATGGCTATTAGGGAACTTGTACCGCGTTCAGTACTTCCGTGATGATATCCTCGGTTGTGATATTGTTGGCTTCTGCCTCATAGGTCAGACCGATACGGTGACGGAGCACGTCGTAGCAAACGGCACGTACGTCTTCCGGGGTCACGTAACCTCTCCTATGAATAAACGCGTACGCACGCGCAGCCTTCGCGAGGTTGATACTTGCACGCGGACTACCACCGAACGAGATCATCGGTTTCAACTTCTCCAAACCGTAGTTCTCCGGCTCACGTGTAGCAAACACGATGTCAACGATGTACTTCTCGATCTTCTCGTCCAGATAAACCTCTTCGACGATCTTACGCGCCTTGATGATATCAGCGGTGCTCAAAATCGGCAGCACTTGCTTCTGCTCGCTGTTGATGTTCTGACGAATGATCGCCTGCTCCTCCTCTTTCTTCGGATAGCCGATCACTACCTTGAGCATGAAACGGTCGGTCTGCGCTTCGGGAAGCGGGTAGGTACCTTCCTGCTCGATCGGGTTCTGGGTAGCCAGTACAAGGAACGGATCGTCCAACTTGAACGTCTGCTCACCGATCGTCACTTGACGCTCCTGCATAGCCTCCAGCAACGCACTCTGCACTTTCGCCGGGGCACGGTTGATCTCATCGGCTAACACAAAATTAGCGAAGATAGGACCACGTTTGATCTTGAACTCTTCGCTTTTCTGGCTGTAAATCTGCGTACCAAGCACATCGGCAGGCAACAGATCCGGAGTAAACTGAATACGGCTAAAATCGGCTTTGATGAGGTCACTCAGGGTCTTGATGGCTTTCGTCTTTGCCAAGCCCGGCACACCTTCCAACAGAATGTGTCCGTCGCTCAACAGACCAATCAACAAACTCTCAACAAGGTGTTTCTGACCGACAATCACCTGATTCATGCCTAACGTCAAGGCATTTACAAACGAACTCTCGCGCTCAATGCGCTCCTGAAGTTCACGAATATCCACTGGATTTTGCATAGTATAATGTAATTATAATTTTCCGCAATTCATACTACAAATTTCGTGCCAAACTTCTCTTTGTTCCGTGCGCGAGACATCCGGCTCGCGTTTTTTTGCTTTTATGCCAAAATATTTGCATATATCAAAACTTATTTGTACCTTTGCAGCCGCAAAGGTTTTATAAATTTTAAAAAGATGAAAAAGAGAATCCTTTTCATTGTGTGCATTTTATTTGTCTGCACAACGGGGCAGGCTCAGTTTATCGCACAAATGAGTCTGATGACTCCGCACTATTACCCGGGAGAGATTTATTTCACAGATGGGCATCACGAATCATACGACGAAGTAGAATTACCTCGCGTTGGCAAAAGCAAATTAGGCGTAAAAAAGAACACTTCGGACAAAGGCTATACAGACATTGAAGCCATTGACATTGTAGGTATTAAGATCTGGCATAAAAATTTTCCGGACAAAAAGCACGTATTATATTATGTTCCTGCCATCAAGAGTATGACGCACAATGAAAACCAATGGGGCAATCCGATTTATGCGAATGCATGGGGTGTGCTTTTTAAATGCGAAATGAATTACCAAATTAACAAAAAAACGGGTGATTTGGATTATGTCAAGTTCGTAGGAGGAAATGGTCCTGACACTCCGACACTCTTTTATCTGAAACGTCCGGAATGGGATAAAGCTCAACTACTCTTAATAAACGGCGGATTTATTCCCAAAAAGAAGGCGGCAGAGTTCTTCACCGATAATGCAACCATACATGACGGTGTCAAATCCGGCAAATTAAGAGGGACAGATATCATATACATTATGGACGAGATGGCAGGTGGCAAACAAGCAGAACTGCCGGTATTGATCATCCCGGAAACACAAACAGACTCCGTTTCTAACGGAGAAGTTGGTGACGACGAATAAAACCACATCCTATGAAACGTATAGTATTTTTATCCGCATTGTGGCTGTGCTTAGCACAAGCCATATCGGCACAAGGACTGCGACACAGCGTATGTTTCGTTGAACCTGAGTTTTCTGAAACTGAAAAAGCCCTTATGGGTGACTACTCACTTTTCATGGCCCGCGCAGGCATGCAAAATGCGTCGCGTGCTTTGGGAGCCTATAAAAACGAAGGAACATACGGTTCAGGTGTGGTCGTCATGTACGCGAGCAAAAAGTACGTGCTAACTAACCTGCATGTCGTCGGATATGCGAAGCAAGCGACAGTAGTTTTTCAACTGCACGAAAAGACTGTTCGCTATACGCATTGTGACGTGACGAACATAGGCACTGCGGATCTGGCAGCGATTACATTACCGGCAGAGTGCGAGATGACCGCATTGCCGCTTTACGAGGGAGAGCTGGATGAAGATATGGCTATTGTAGCGGCGGGTTTTCCGGAATTAGCCGGCAAGCCGTCTTGGCAGTTAACGCGCGGTTCTATCTCCAATGCACACGTAGATATTGATAGCCGCGAGCATGCTACACGCATTATTCAGCATACCGCATCTATTGACCCGGGAAGCAGCGGCGGACCGCTCTTGTTCAAGAATGACGAAGGCAAATACAGTATCTTAGGTATCAATACTTGGAAAGCGTTTTACCGCGAGGGCGTAGGACTGGCTATTGGCAAAGAAGATGTGGAAGCGTTCATCGGTTCGTTGGAAACGCCTTCTGAACCCTCCAACAAAGCATTTGACGCGCTACGCAACACCTCTGGAGAAGAGTGGTTGTATGTTTACCGTCACTTACCGGACTCCATACAAAAAAGCATCAAAGACATGGACTGGCGTTTGCCGTTAGAACCGGCCGTTCAAGTGCTGGCCGTCCGGGACAGCCTGATACAATCGGAAGGCAAGAAAGCCAAACAATACGACCAATCGGCTTCGCATATCGTCAAAGATATGGAACACAACAGGCATGTGCGGCTGATGTACGACAACTATCTTGGAATGAATCAGCAAGCGGGTGTTCAATTCGGCTTTGAGTGGTCAGGTTATATTGCTACCGGCGTACAGTTCTCCGCGCTGATTGCAGAACCGATGACAGAAGATCCGACCACCGGTATGAAATTGGGGTATAAGACGCGAGCTGGCGCAATGTTCGGTCTCTATGTCGGAGGACAACTCCCCATTTCTGTAGGCAAGTATATCCTCGCTCCGCGAATCACCCAAAGTGCCGGCGCTGGTCCCTTGAAAACCGGTAATATAGATGGTGGTTTCGCCATTGTTACCGATACACGTGCCGGATTGGATTGGCGTATTCCTTTCAGTTCTTGCGATTTGATTCTCGGTTTGAACTACGACATGAACTGGCTGTGGACAAAAGACCGTCTCAAACAGACGCCCTATAAAGCAGCGGCAACTTCCGGAGCGTTTAACCAATATCTACAACATGGTATTGGCCTTACAGTAGGTGTTGGCTGGTAACATTCACCGCCTCTTCGTTCTTTTCCCGCAGTTATACGCGGGTTCCCTTTGTTGTATATTTAAAATATTTTTTGTACCTTTGCAGCCGATTTGACATCTAAAGTATGGAGTAAGGCCGATCCTTCGTTTGTCACAAGACCGTAATAGACGTTTTGCCCCCATACTTTATACATCTAAAAACTGGATAGTTCATTAGGGCACAGACCCCGCATTTGCAACGATAGTGTTCAGATGTATCGATGTTTAATCAGCGCAATAAATCAAATAGCATTATGACCT